>Ga0316209_1000428_pt1 | contig 76487 bp, 61 predicted proteins | sample 6monopyrite_MG_FD_204945 | JGI IMG/M metagenome (GOLD analysis project Ga0316209, IMG submission 204945) | Microbial mat bacterial communities from mineral coupon in-situ incubated in ocean water Damariscotta River, Maine, United States -... | ecosystem: Environmental > Aquatic > Marine >... | reverse complement strand
TATCCGTCCATTTCAATGGTTGAGTAATGAGCAAAAATGTCATCTCCACCATCGTCTGGCCGAATAAAACCATAACCTTTTGCATTGTTAAACCATTTCACGGTACCCGTCGCCATATACTACTCCTTGAATTTCCCTTTTACTCAAAAAAACAAATTATCAATTTTTGTTATAAAAACAGTAAACTAGCGTGCAAGAATAGTCAGTACGGCTACCCAAGCGAATGTATGAATCTCATACCCTAGCAATAATGTCAAGCATTAGCTTTTTATTCAATATTTAATCGGTAGTAACGGCAATATTTATCAAACAATTGAATTTTAGGAATTTGTTCTTATTATTGAATTAGTTGTTGTAGTTACCCTATCTAATCGAAGTACAATAACGGCAATTGAAGTGACTAATTTGCCGAGTTTTAGTCGAATTTCGTCTTTTAATTATGTTTGTTAATAAATTATTGAAAATAGCTACAATATTTCAACAGGTTGACTAAAATAGTATATGAGTGAAGAAAACGATCAAGAGTTAGAAAGAGGTACGGTTGTTGCAGAGCGCAAACCGGAAATCAAGAAACCTCCAATGTATAAAGTACTGCTTTTAAACGATGACTATACACCAATGGATTTCGTGGTGATGGTATTAAAGAAGTATTTTTATAAAACAACGCAACAAGCGACAAAAGTCATGTTGCAAGTACATTACGATGGCGCAGGAGTTGCAGGGATTTATAGAGCTGAAATCGCTGAAACCAAAGTCTCGTTGGTTAATGATCGTGCAAGAGCCGACGGGCACCCATTAATGTGCACCATGGAAGAAAATGAGTAACATTAACAATCTTTAAAAAGTTAGCAATAACCTTCGGTATTAGCTTAAAAAAAGGTGTTTGAATTATGTTAAGTAAAGATCTGGAACTGACCCTAAACTTGGCCTTCACTGACGCGCGTGAAAGACGACATGAATATATGACGGTCGAACATCTGTTGTTGGCATTGCTGGATAACGCGCTCGGCATAAGCGTATTGCGCTCTTGTGGCGCAGACATCCCTAAATTACAATTGCAATTGCGGGATTTTATCGACGAAACTAGCCAAATTCTGCCACCAGAAGCTGGAGAAGTCGAAACTCAGCCGACTCTTGGATTTCAGCGGGTATTGCAAAGAGCGGTGTTCCATGTGCAATCTTCCGGCAAAAAAGAAGTCAACGGTGCCAATATTCTAGTTGCCATCTTTAGTGAGCAGGAAAGCCAGGCCGTCTATTTTCTTCAACAACAGGATATCTCTCGGCTCGATATCGTTAATTACATTTCCCACGGCATTTCGAAAATCGCAGATGATGAACAAGAAACCGATCCGGTTGGCGCGGAGACTGAAGGGCCAGAAGCAGCGCCTAAGCAAAAATCGGCATTAGAATCCTATTCTTCAAACCTTAACCAGTTAGCTGAAGACGGCAAAATTGATCCGCTTATTGGGCGTGATGCTGAATTAGAACGAACGGTGCAAATTCTTTCTCGGCGCAGGAAAAATAATCCTCTATTGGTTGGAGAAGCTGGTGTCGGTAAAACCGCCATTGCAGAAGGCTTGGCCAAGCGAATTGTTGATGGTGAAGTACCGGAGGTCATCTCCGAAGCTGAGATATTCTCGCTTGACCTTGGTGCTTTACTCGCTGGGACTAAATACCGTGGCGATTTCGAAAAGAGACTAAAAGCATTATTAGCCGAATTAGGCGAGAAAGAACATTCAGTATTATTTATTGACGAAATTCACACGATTATTGGAGCCGGTTCTGCTTCTGGTGGAGTGATGGATGCTTCTAATCTGATTAAACCAATGCTAGCCAATGGCCAATTAAAGTGCATGGGTTCGACGACGTTTCAGGAATATCGGGGCATTTTTGAGAAAGATCGCGCTTTGGCACGGCGATTCCAAAAAGTCGATATAGAAGAGCCGAGCGTCGCAGATACCATTGATATCTTAAAAGGATTACGACCGCGTTATGAAGAACATCATCAGGTAGAGTATTCTGATGCGGCCTTAAGAGCGGCAGCAGATCTTTCTGCTCGATATGTTAACGATCGGCATTTGCCCGACAAAGCGATTGATGTGATTGATGAAGCGGGAGCTAATCGTCAATTACAGGATGAAAGTAGCCGAAGAAAAGACATTACCGTACGAGATATCGAGTCAATTATTGCCAAAATGGCCAAAATACCTGAGCAAACAGTATCATCATCCGATAAAAAAACGCTTCAACATCTAGAGCGAAACCTCAAATTGGTCGTTTTTGGCCAAGATAAAGCGATAGAGTCATTAGCCAATTCAATTAAATTGGCGCGCTCTGGCCTTGGTTTAGAAAACAAGCCGGTCGGCGCATTTTTACTGGCGGGTCCAACTGGTGTTGGTAAAACAGAAGTGACTAAGCAGCTGGCGAAAAACCTTGGGGTTGAATTTATTCGTTTTGATATGTCGGAATATATGGAAAGCCATACGGTATCGAGGTTAATCGGCGCGCCTCCCGGTTATGTAGGATTTGATCAAGGCGGACTCCTGACAGAGGCTGTAACAAAGCATCCCTATTCGGTGGTTTTGTTAGATGAAATAGAAAAAGCTCATACCGATGTTTATAACTTGCTGTTGCAAGTGATGGACCATGGCACACTTACCGATAATAATGGCCGAAAAGCTGATTTTAGAAATGTCATTCTGGTTTTGACCACTAATGCTGGTGCGTCAGATTTACAAAAATCAAGTATTGGTTTTCAAAAGCAATCGAAAGAAACCGATTATATGGAAGCCATCAAACGAACATTTTCTCCGGAATTTCGAAATAGACTCGATGGGACTTTGTGGTTTAACCCGTTAGATAAGGAAATCATTTGCTCTGTGGTCGATAAATTTGTTGCCGAACTTCAGAGCCAATTAGATGAGAAAGGGGTATCGCTCGAAGTCAGCCAGCCAGCTAGAAATTGGCTGGCCGAAATTGGTTTTGATGAGCAAATGGGAGCAAGGCCTATGGCTAGAGTCATGCGAGAAAAAATTAGACAGGAATTAGCAGAAGAGCTACTCTTTGGGCGACTGTCAAAAGGTGGTCAAGTGGTGGTTGGATTTAATGAGAAAGCTAAAAAGCTAACCTTTGATATTGCCACCAAAAAGGAAATTGCTATTAAGCAATAACCGGACGCTAAATGCTAGACGAAAAAAAAGCAGGTTAAACCTGCTTTTTTTATAATTTGTTTCAATCAAAAATCTATCAGTGAATTGCGATTTATCGCGCTCTAAAAGTAATTCGGCCTTTCGATAAATCATAAGGCGTCATTTCAACCGTGACTTTGTCACCGGTTAAAATACGAATATAATGCTTGCGCATTTTTCCTGAAATATGAGCCGTTACTACGTGCCCGTTTTCAAGTTCCACTCTAAACATGGTGTTGGGAAGTGTTTCCTGAACAACGCCTTCCATTTCTAAACATTCTTCTTTTGCCATACTGTCTCTACTATTAATTCTATCTGGTTAAATCCGCGGCTATAATGCCTTATTTTAAGCCAATAAGCAAAAGGTTTATTACGGCTAAATATACCGCTTATCAATCAAGCCATTAACAATTATTATCTATCTAGAAGGAAAAGCTGAATTGATAAGTGGCTAATAAATATATACCCGTTATCAATGAACACTGAAACCTGCATCTTCATTGATAACGGGCATACAGATTGTAGTTAATCGCAGACAAAATAAAATTACCTTCGATTAACTTAAAGAAACCCATCGATCTTCGACGAAACATTCAATGGGGCGATATTCGCCTTTGTAAGACATCTTACGGCAGTTTTGTATCCAATAGCCAAGGTAGAGATAGTTTAAATTGAGCTGCTCAGTAAGCTCTAACAGACTTAAAACCGCCAAACGGCCAGGGCTGAATTTTGAGTAATCTGGGTCGAAAAAGGTGTAAATTGCCGATAGCCCGTCTTTTAGTTGATCAAATACCGCGCAGCCCATTAGTTGACCGGTGGTAGGCTCAATAAAGTCTAAGAATTGGGTATTCATCCAGTCACACAAAATAAAATCTTTATATTGCTTTTCAGAGGTAGGATACATATCGCCATCGGCATGGCGAGAATTAATGTAACGTTCAAACAAATTGAAATGCTCTAGATCGAATTTGGCGGGCTGAATTTTGGTGCTAAATCGACGGCCTTTATTAAGGCAGCGTTTTTGCTGTTTTGAGGGCTGCAGTTGTCCAACTTTTAGCCTGACAGAAATACAAGCCTTACAGTTCTCGCAATGTGGTCGATAAACATGATCGCCGCTACGTCTAAAGCCTTTATCGATAAGCCAATCGTAAATTTTTATATTGGGTTCTAATTCTGGGGTAAGGAAAAGTGTTTTCGATTTTTGCTCAGGCAAATAGGGGCACTCGTGTTCAGGAGTGAGATAAAACTCTAGTTGAATGCTCTTTGTATCGGTTTTTTTATTCACTACTTTTACGCTTGACCAGTTGATTGGCGTCGAGTTCTTTTTCCTTCCAAAAATCTTGTGCGACCGGTTGATGCACAATTTGCTGAAGTGTTTCTAAATATTGATTACGACTGATATTTGTAGCGCCTAAACCACTTAAATGAGGATTCTCCATTTGGCAATCAATTAACGGAAAATTTTCGGTGGCTAAATGCCCAATTAAGCAAGCCAGTGATACTTTCGATCCATTGCTGCACGCACTAAACATAGATTCTCCACAAAATAAATGACCGATAGAAACACCGTATATTCCGCCCACCAGATCCTTGTCATGCCAAACCTCAACGGAGTGGGCTATTCCAAGCTGATGAAGTGCCAGATAGGCCTCTTTCATTTGGTCCGTTATCCAAGTTCCTGATTGCTCTTTTCTAGGCGCTGAACAGCAATCAACTACTTGTTCAAAATCCTTGTTTAGCGACACTCGCCAAGGGCACTTTCTTATAAAACGGCACAAACTGCGAGAAGGTTTAAAACTGTCTAACAAAAACACGGTTCTTGGATTAGGAGACCACCAGAGAATGGGTTCTCCTTTTGAATACCAAGGAAAAATTCCAGACGAATAAGCGCTAATTAACCGGTCACTGGATAAATCCGCACCGGCAGCCAATAAACCATTAGGCTCTTCCAGCGCTAATTCAACGCTTGGAAAAAGGCTATTTGAGTCTAGGAAAGGTAGCATTGCTTCCCGTTAGTGTGTGAAATAGAAACACACTTGAATGATGTCTGTGATATTCCTATTAATCTGGGTTTAGGAGTTAAAATTGCATTTCTGGCACTTGCTCCGGCACGATCAATTTTCCGGTGGTTTTCTCAATAATTTCTTCCACCGATACACCCGGAGCGCGCTCTAATAAGTGAAAGGCACCTTCTTTGATACTCATAACCGCAAGATCTGTCACCACCTTATTGATGCAATTAACACCAGTGAGTGGCAACGTGCAGGAGCTTAATAATTTTGAATTACCGCGTTTGTCTGCGTGGGTCATAGTGACTACAATATTCTGTGCGCCAGCAACTAAATCCATCGCACCGCCCATGCCTTTGACCAATTTACCCGGGATCATGTAAGAAGCGATACTTCCATTCTGATCGACTTCGAAGGCGCCCAATACTGTCAAATCGACATGGCCTCCACGGATCATTGCAAAACTTTCGGCAGACGAGAAAATCGACGCGCCGGTAATTGCGGTAACGGTTTCTTTTCCCGCATTGATCATATCGGCATCGACTTGATCTTCTGTGGGGTAGGGGCCCATACCCAATAAACCATTCTCAGACTGCAACATAACTTGCATTTCTTTTGGCACGTAGTTAGCCACTAATGTGGGAATGCCAATGCCGAGATTGACGTAATAACCGTCTTGTAATTCTTGTGCCACACGCATGGCAATTTGATCGCGAGATAAAGACATTAGGTCTCTCCTATTGATTTGCCAAAGTGAGTCTTTCAATTCGCTTTTCGAAAGAGCCTTGAATGATTCGGTTGACGTAAATTCCCGGAGTGTGAATTTCAGTGGGATTAAGTTCGCCGACTTCTACTATTTCTTCAACTTCCACGACGGTTATTTTTCCTGCCGTTGCAGCCATCGGATTAAAGTTCATGGCGGTATCGCGGAATATTAGATTACCAATTTTGTCAGCTTTCCAGGCTCTAACGATGGCGAAATCGCCAGTAATGCTTTCTTCTAAAATATAATTTCTGCCATTAAATTGTTTTTCCTCTTTTCCTTCGGCTACCGGCGTACCGTAACCCGTCGCAGTATAAAAGGCTGGAATCCCCGCGCCGCCTGCACGCATTTTTTCTGCTAAGGTGCCTTGCGGGGTGAGTTCGACCTCTAATTCGCCAGCCAAATATTGTCGCTCAAATTCAGCATTTTCACCCACATATGAGGAAACCATTTTTTTGATTTGTTTAGCTTGTAATAAAATTCCCAAACCAAAGTCGTCTACCCCACAATTATTCGAAACAAATGTGAGTTGCTTGGTTTGCATTTTTTCGATTTGGCTGATTAAGCCCTCTGGAATTCCGCACAAACCAAAACCACCTGCAATCACAGTCATGCCATCGGCAAGTCCCGCCATTGCGTCTTGGTACGTGTCTACGACTTTATTAAAGCCGGCCATAGTCTACTCCTAGTTAATAGTTTCTTGCTAATTAAATCGATTGACTGAAAATATCTCATTCAGACGTTGTGATATTACGGTCTGACTTAAGGGTTTAACTGTTTCTTTTTGACAAAATCGCTCGGGCGACTTTGGATCCGTTTTCTCTTTCTAAATGTTGGCTGATATAGTCGCCTGCATCGACCAGTTTGTCTAGATCAATATTAGACTTTATTGCTAAACCGTCTAACAAATAAACCACGTCTTCGGTAGCAACATTTCCGGAAGCGCCTTTTGCATAGGGACAACCGCCAAGACCGGCCACAGATGAATCAATATTCGATATTCCAAGTCGCAACGCGGTATAAATGTTAGTCAATGCTTGTCCATAGGTATCATGAAAATGCACCGCTAACTTAGCAATAGGAACCTTTTGGCTGACAGTTTCGATCAGTTTTTTGGTTGTACCAGCTGTGCCGACACCAATAGTGTCGCCTAGCGATATTTGATAACAACCTTTTTGATAGAGTTGTTCGGCTATTTGCGTTACCACATCTGGTGAAATTTCGCCGTCATAAGGACAACCTAAAACGCAAGAAATATAACCTCTGACAGGAATACCTAACGCAGCGGCTCTTTCAAATATTGGTTCGAATCGTACCAGGCTTTGTTCAACAGAACAGTTAATGTTTTTTTGTGAAAAGCTTTCTGATGCTGCTGCGAAAACTGCTACTTCTTTGGCACCCGCGGCAATCGCATTTTCAAAACCTTTGAGGTTTGGGGTTAGTACCGGGAAAGTGACTCCTCTATCAAGCGGGAGTTGTTGCATCACTTCTTTTTGATCGGCTAATTGAGGGACCCATTTAGGTGAAACAAAGCTAGTTGCTTCGATGCAGATCAAGCCACTATTAATTAAGCGGTTTATGAGTTCAATTTTTACCGCTGTCGGTACGGGTTTAGATTCATTTTGCAAACCGTCCCGGACTCCAACTTCGATAATTTTTACGTGTGATGGTAGCAAACTACTCTTCCTCAAAGCTGACTAGTTCAGCGCCTTCGTCGACCAATTCTCCGACACTATATAATACTTCCGTTACTAACATATCGCGGTGCGCTTTTATGGTGTGCTCCATTTTCATTGCTTCCATGACAATTAAAGCTTGTCCTTGTTCGACGTTATCACCAGCATTGACCAATACTTCGATGACAGTACCGGGCATAGGCGCTGAAAGGTTTGCTTGTTCATCATGTTCGGTATCGGCTAAACGGTTATCCTTTAATTCAAGTTCCCAATTGGAAGCGTTCTTGAATAATACTAAGCGGTTGTTATCTCTTGAACAACTGATGGATGACTGGTGCCCATTCATATTGATATGAATTTTATCTTGGCGTAAATAACCGCTGACTTGATATTCTTTATCGCCTATTTCGAAAAGAAAACCTTGCTCTCTAAAATGAGCGGTGACTTCAAACAGATTATTTTGGTGTTGGAATTCCATCAAATGGTAATTGTCTTCGTTTAAACGCCAACCGGAATTTTCGTTCCAAGGCGAAAACCGATCGACGCTTTTATCACAACTAATTTTCGACTGTTCCAGCATGACTCTCAGCGCCGCAGCGGCAATAATTTCGTGAGTGGCACTGGTGGAAATATCACATAGTTCTTCGCCGTGTTTATCCAAAAAATGAGTGTCTAAATCGGCTTCATTAAACGCATCATTACTGGCTAATTGATGTAGAAATTCGATGTTGGTTGTTAGGCCAGCGACATGAAAGTCGGCGAGGGCACCTCGAAGTCTTGCTAAGGCTGAGGCACGGTCAACATCCCAAGTGATCAGTTTTGCTATCATCGGGTCATAATAAATACTGACCTGATCGCCTGAGACAATGCCTGAATCAACCCGCACGTTATCACTTAATTGCGGAAGTCCCATATAGCTGATTTTTCCGCTGGCTGGCAGGAAGTCATTATTTGGATCTTCCGCATAAATTCTTGCTTCGAAAGCGTGACCCGTGATGCTCAATTGATGTTGTTGTTTTGGCAGAGCTTGACCATTAGCAACATTGATTTGCCATTCCACTAGATCTAAACCGGTAATTTTTTCAGTAACCGGATGCTCTACTTGTAGTCGAGTGTTCATTTCCATAAAGTAAAACGAGCCGTCTTCATCGTATAAAAATTCAACCGTGCCAGCGCCTTGATAGCCGATTGCTTTTGCGGCAGTAATTGCGACTTGGCCCATTTTTTCGCGAGTTTCTTCTGCCAGTCCGGGCGCTGGTGCTTCTTCGATAACTTTTTGATGACGTCTTTGAACGCTACAATCACGTTCGAATAAATGAATGGCATTGCCTAGATTATCGGCGAACACTTGGATTTCAATATGCCTTGGTTTGGTCAGATATCTTTCGATTAAAACTTTATCATCGGCAAAAGAAGATTTTGCTTCTCGTTTGCATGAATTTAACGAGTCGATAAATTCATCCGTATGCTTAACCACCCGCATGCCTTTACCACCGCCACCAGCCGTGGCTTTAATTAACAATGGATAACCTATTTTGTCTGCTTCAGAATGCAACAATGATTCCGATTGATCATCACCATGATAACCATGCACTAACGGGACGTTAGCCTTCGACATAATATTTTTGGCTTCACTTTTTGAACCCATTGCGCGAATTGATTTGGCTGGCGGGCCGATAAAGGTAATATTATTGACAGAACATGCCTCAGCAAAATCTGCATTTTCTGAAAGAAATCCATAACCAGGATGGACTGCGTTGGCGTGAGATTTCTTGGCGATTTGTAAAATTTTGTCCGCTTTCAAATAACTCTCTTGCGCTGGTGAGTTGCCGATATACCAAGCTTCATCGGCGAGCTGAACATGTTGGGCATTTCGATCGGCATCAGAATAAACAGCAACACATTCGATGCCCATTCGCTGAGCCGTGCGAATAATTCGACAAGCGATTTCGCCTCGATTTGCAATCAGTATTTTATTGATCTTTAAAGTCGCCATGGAGCTGTTTATTCCTAATAATTACGATTTTTCTTAAACTTGCGTTAGTGCCAATTAAAACAGTACCAATAAAAACAGTACCAATAAAAACAGTACCATTAAAAACAGTACCATTAAAAACAGTACCTCCTAAATCAGCTGCAACTAAAACTCACTCTTGCTGCTGGATGCCCAATTAGCCGGACGTTTTTCTAAGAATGCTGCAACACCTTCCTTGCCTTCGCTGGATGCTCTAATGTCTGCAATTCTCTGTGCGGTATCAAGCACTAGTTCTTCATTGATGGCTTTATTAGCAACATGATTAACTAATCGTTTACTTTGATACATGGCTCTCGGACCGTTAGCTAACACTCTATTAATGTAATCTTGAGTTCGCTCGGTTAGCTCTTGATGAGAAAAAATTTTATGTATCAGTTGAATTCTTAAGCCTTCTTCAGCGTCAAATTTTTCAGCGGTCGCAAAAAAACGCTTTGAATTTCGCTCACCGATAGCCTTGACAACATAAGGGCTAATGACCGACGGAATTAATCCTAGTTTGACCTCAGATAGACAAAAAATTGCTTTGTCACTAGCAAGAACAATATCGCAACACGCAACTAAACCAACACCTCCGCCAAAAGCGGCTCCTTGAACGATGGCAATGGTGGTTTTTCGACAGTCATGCAACGCTTGCATCAATCCGGCTAGTTTCAAAGAATCTTGATAATTTTCTTCCCAACTATAACCCGCCATTCGTTTCATCCAGTTTAAATCGGCACCGGCTGAAAAACTTTTACCTGCTGCGTCAAGTACTAAAATTCTGACGGATTCATCGAGATCGATTTTGTAAATTGCATCCGTTAGACACTTAATAACGTGATCATCGAAGGCATTATGAATACCTGGTCTGTTAAGCGTTATTCGTGCGACACCATTGGTTTTGATATCAACAATAATACTGGGATTTGAATTTTCCTTGGACATGATAAACTCCTGACAAAAACAAAAACAAAAACAAAAACAAAAACAAAAACAAAAACAAAAACAAAAAGAAAAACAAAAACATTAAAAAAATTTTTACCACTGAGACATAGAGTCGCAGAGAAAAGACAAAAGGAAACTACTGTTTTTTATTTAGTTTTTTCCTAGGTGCCTCTGTGGTCAATTAAATTTTTATCGCTACATTCTAAAAACACCAAATTTTGTTGGTTCGCTTGGCGCATTTAAGCTTACGCTTAATCCCAGCCCTAGAACCTGTCGGGTATCAGCGGGATCGATGATGCCGTCATCCCATAATCTTGCACTGGCGTAGTAGGGGTGCCCTTGGGTTTCATACATTTTTTCAATTGGCGCTTTAAATTGTTTTTCCTCTTCACCTGACCACTCGACGCCTTTGCGTTCAAAATTATCTCTTTTAACCTGTGCTAAAACATTGGCGGCTTGCTCGCCACCCATCACTGATATTCTGGCGTTAGGCCACATCCAAAGAAAACGAGGACTGTAGGCGCGTCCGCACATACCGTAATTTCCTGCGCCGAAACTTCCGCCTACGATAACGGTAAACTTTGGCACCTTGGCACACGCTACGGCGGTTACCATTTTGGCACCATTTTTAGCGATGCCGCCGTTTTCGTATTTTCGGCCAACCATAAATCCGGTAATGTTTTGTAGGAAAACGAGGGGAATATTTCTTTGACAGCAAAGTTCGATAAAATGAGCACCTTTTAATGCAGACTCAGAAAATAAAATACCATTGTTGGCAATGATACCAACGGGATACCCCCATATTTTAGCAAAGCCGCAAATTAAAGTAGTCCCGTAAAGCGGTTTGAATTCATCAAATTCGCTGGCATCGACGACTCTTGCGATGATTTCTCGGATATCGAAAGGTTTGCGCGAATCAGTTGGAATAACGCCATACAAATCTTCTTTTGGATAGGCAGGTTCGACGGGTTTTTTGACATCCCACGGCTGATACTTTTGTTTATTAATGTGTGAAATAATGGTGCGAGTGATACCTAAAGCATGTTTGTCATCGACTGCGTAATGGTCGGTGACACCGGAATTTTTACAGTGTACGTCGGCGCCGCCTAAATCTTCAGCGCTCACTTCCTCGCCAGTTGCCGCTTTAACCAAGGGCGGGCCGCCAAGAAAAATAGTGCCTTGTTCTTTTACGATAATACTTTCGTCTGCCATAGCGGGAACATACGCACCGCCGGCGGTACAACTACCCATGACAACGGCGATCTGAACGATTCCTTTTGCAGACATATTGGCCTGATTAAAGAAAATTCGGCCAAAATGATCACGGTCAGGAAAGACTTGATCTTGTTGCGGTAAATTGGCGCCGCCCGAATCAACTAAGTAGATACAAGGTAAATGGTTTTGCTCGGCAATTTCTTGTGCGCGCAAATGTTTTTTTATGGTTTCTGGAAAATATGTTCCACCTTTGACAGTAGCATCGTTCACTACAATGATACATTCTTGACCATTCACTCGGCCGATCCCGGTAATAATTCCTGCGGATGCTACTTGATTATCGTACATATCGTAAGCCGCAAATTGCGACAGTTCTAAAAAGGGTGAACCAACATCTAATAATTGTCTAACCCGTTCTCTGGGTAAGAGTTTTCCGCGACCAATGTGTTTTTGTTGGCGCTCTTTGCCGCCGCCTTCTGCAATCACACTCATCTTATCGTTTAAGTCGTCAATCAGAGATTGCATTGCTTCTGCGTTGGCAGAAAATTCCTGACTTTTCGGATTTAATTTCGTTTTTATCGCGGGCATTGATAGTTCCGTGCGTTTTTAAATATTGGGGTGAGTTACAAAACGTCATTCATAACTGAGCGACTGATGACCAGTTTTTGAACTTCGCTGGTGCCTTCGTAGATTTGGCAAATTCGTACGTCGCGGTAATATCGTTCAACCGGAAAGTCGTTTAGATAACCGTAACCACCGAAAACTTGAATGGCATCGGAACAAATTTTTTCCGCCACTTCGGAGGCAAATAATTTGGCCATGGACGCTTCTTTTAGGCAAGGTTTGCCGGCATCTTTGAGTCGCGCAGCGCGTTGTACCATTAGCCGAGCGGCATCTAATTGAGTCGCCATCTCAGCAATTTTAAATCCAACCGCTTGATGTTTGAAAATGGCTTTGCCAAAGGCTGATCGTTCAGCGGCGTACTGTTTTGCCGCTTCCAAAGCCGCGCGAGCGATGCCGACACATTGAGAGGCGATACCGATCCGGCCACCTTCTAAACCAGAAAGAGCGATTTTGTATCCTTCGCCTTCTTTGCCGAGTAAATTCTCTTTGGGGATTTTACAATCTTCTAAAATAATTTGAGCAGTGTCCGAAGCGTGTTGCCCCATTTTATGTTCAACATTGGCGACGGTATAACCGACAGTTTTAGTCGGTACGATAAACGCCGAGATACCTTTTTTAGCGGCGGAAGCATCGGTGACCGCAAAAACGATCGCGATGTCGCCATTTTTTCCAGAGGTAATAAACTGTTTTACACCGTTTAAGATATAATGGTCATCAACTAATTGTGCTTTAGTCCGCAAATCAGAAGCATCGGATCCGGCGTGTGGTTCGGTTAAACAAAACGCGCCTAGTTGTTCGCCTGCCGCTAAAGGTTTGAGAAATTTTTCTTTTTGAAAGTCCGTTCCAAAATTTAAAATAGGCATACATCCGACCGAATTAGTAACACTAATTACGGTAGAGCAAGCGGCATCGCCCGCCGCAATTTCTTCGATAACGAGCGCTGCTGAAAAATAACCGATCTCACAGCCGTGCCATTTTTCTGGAACTAGCATGCCGTAAAAACCGAGTTTGCCCAGACCTTTTAGAGCCTCGGCGGGGAAAGTTTTATTGCGATCCCATTCAGCTGAAAACGGCGTAATTTTTTCCTGAACGTATTGTCGTGCAGCGTCCTGGATCATTGTTTCTTGTTCGCTTAAAAACATATTGTGATTTCTCGCTAAACTAATTCTATCGCCATTGCGGTTGCTTCACCGCCGCCGATGCAAAGTGATGCGACACCTTTGCTTTTGCCGTATTTTTGCAACGCCGCTATCAGCGTAACAACAATTCGTGTACCGCTGGTGCCAATTGGATGGCCTAAGGCGCAAGCACCACCGTGAACGTTGACTTTATCTTTGTCCAGCTCCAAATCCTTAATAGCCGCCATAGTGACCACGGCAAAAGCCTCGTTAATTTCGAATAGATCAACATCTGCAAGATTCCAATCGACTTTGTTCAAAAGTGTTTTCATTGCGGAAACTGGCGCAATAGTAAATTCAGAAGGTTTTTGTGCATGGGTTGCATGACCGACAATTTTCGCCAGAGGTTTTAAGCCGCGTTTTTCAGCTTCAGACTGACGCATTAAAACGACTGCCGCAGCGCCGTCGGAAATCGAACTGGCGTTGGCTGCGGTAACAGTACCGTCTTTTTTGAAAGCCGGGCGAAGCGCTGGAATTTTATCGGGACGTGCTTTTAACGGTTGTTCGTCATGTTCCACGGTTACTTCGCCTTTGCGTGTTTTTAGGACTACTGGCGTGACTTCTGAGTCAAACGAGCCATCTTCAATGGCTGTTTTGGATTTTGCTAACGAGTCAATTGCAAAAGCATCTTGTTGGTCTCGGTTAAATTGGTATTTATCGGCACATTCTTCGGCAAATACACCCATTGCCAATCCTTCGTAGGCATCTTCTAGTCCATCGAACGCCATATGGTCAAGTAATTTACCGTGGCCGAATCGATAACCGCTACGAGCTTTTGGTAACATGTGTGGTGCATTGCTCATACTCTCCATTCCACCGGCAACCATAATATTATTACTGCCAGCGGTAATTAAATCGTTGGCCAACATAATCGATTTCATGCCTGAACCACAGACTTTATTGATGGTGGTACAGCCCGTGGATAACGGCAAGTCGGCTCCAAGCGAAGCTTGTCTGGCAGGAGCCTGTCCAAGAGCGGCAGGTAAAACACAACCCATAATAACTTCTTCAATATCGGTTGAATTGACGCCCGATCGTTCAACGGCTGCTTTAATAGCGCTAGCGCCAAGCTCAGTCGTTTTTACCGAAGAAAGGTCGCCCATAAAGCCGCCCATTGGCGTTCTTGCCATGCCGACAATTACAATTGGATCTTGAGACATTTGTATATCCTTTATCAATTTTTTGGGAGTTGATTATTTAATTCGCCGTAGCTGATTGGAAAATCAACCACGGCATTTGAACAATTTGTTTTAACCGCTATTTGCTAGCGATGTTCTTAATTTAAGCCGTTTCGTTAAAAAGCTCTCGACCAATTAGCATGCGTCTAATTTCTGATGTGCCCGCGCCAATTTCATAGAGTTTGGCATCACGTAATAAGCGTCCGCTAGCAAATTCATTAATATAGCCATTGCCGCCGAGACATTGGATGGCTTCGAGCGCCATTTGAGTGGCTTTTTCTGCGGCATACAGTATAACACCTGCCGCGTCTTTGCGGGTTGTTTCTCCGCGATCGCATGCTTGTGCAACATTGTAAACATAGGACTTAGTCGCATTCATAGTCGTGTACATATCCGCGAGTTTGCCTTGCATCAACTGAAATTCGCCAATGGCCTTACCAAATTGCTTTCTTTCATGAACGTAGGGTAAAACGATATCCATGCAAGCTTGCATAATACCGGTAGAACCACCGGATAAGACCACTCTTTCGTAATCCAAGCCGCTCATTAATACTGCGACGCCTCGATTGAGACCGCCGAGGATATTTTCTTTAGGCACTTTACAATCTTGAAATACGAGCTCGCAGGTATTGGAGCCTCGCATGCCTAATTTATCAAGTTTTTGCGCGGTTGAAAAACCTGCAAAGTCTTTTTCAATGATAAAGGCGGTTATGCCTCGTGAGCCAGCAGATTTGTCTGTTTTTGCGTAGACGATTAATACATGGGCGTCAGGGCCATTGGTAATCCACATTTTATTGCCATTTAGCAAATAGTAATCGCCTTTGTCTTCCGCTTTTAAAGACATACTAACCACATCTGAGCCTGAACCCGGTTCGCTCATGGCGAGCGCGCCAATGTACTCTCCGCTGCAAAGCTTCGGTAGGTATTGGTTTTTCTGTTCTTCGGTGCCATTCTTACGCATTTGGTTAAGGCAAAGATTGGAGTGAGCACCGTAACTGAGACCAACGCTAGCCGATGCTCGACTGATTTCTTCCATGGCGACTACATGCTCCAAATAACCAAGTCCCGAACCGCCATATTGCTCTTCCACAGTCATGCCTAAAAGCCCCATTTCACCGAACTTTTTCCAAAGCTGGTTTGGGAATTCATTGTCTGTATCAACTTGCTCGGCGATTGGCGCGATTTCCTTTGCCGCGAAAGCTCGAACCGATTCTCGAATCATATCGGCTGTTTCGCCAAGATTAAAGTTTAAACCTAGTGTCATTACTGCCTCTTTATCAATCTGCTAATCGTTGTTCGAGTTCACTTAACTCAATCAACATGGTTTTTATATCTTGTTGCTGCTGGGCAAGCGCTAGTCGACGTTGCTCAATCTTGTCTAGCAATAGAGCGGTTTGCTTTTGTTCGCCGCTTGGAGAATCGTACATGGTGATGATTTCTCGGATTTCAGCGAGCGAAAAACCGATGCGTTTCCCGCGTAAAATTAGTTGTAGTCGAACCCGATCGCCTTTGGTGTAGATCCGCTGTGAACCGGATCGTTGCGGGCAGATCAGCTTTTCCTGCTCATAATGGCGAATCGAGCGGGTTGTGATACCAAACTCCTTAGAAAGCTCGGTAATCGAGTATATTTTTTGATTGTTTTCAGTCATATCGAAATTATAGATGACCTTTACGTTAACGTAAACTTGTAAATTTGTGGTTTGACCAGAAATGGCGTGGGGGGAGAAATGAGATCGAAATTAATTATTGTATAACTAATAATGTCTAGCTATTAGATATAGCTACTACTTTTAGGGCTGCTGGAAATAATTAAAAAGATGTTATTAGTAAATTAACGTTTAACCCAAAGAGTCAGGTATTCTTCTTGGCCTTCCTTACCAAATTCAAAACTGAAGCCGCTATAACCGCCCCATTGCTTTTTAATTTTTTCGCTGGAAAAAGCATTAGCATCTAAGAACGCGCCCCTGTTTGACCGGGTGACCACGATTTTACAGGTCGTAGAACGACATTCAGAGCTAACAAGACCCATATCGGACAGTTTTTCTGACTGATTAAATAATTCTTCAATATTTTTTTCATATTCAATAGCCCAATTTAAATCGGTTAATTCAGACTCAAAGGCGTTTGAAATATCGTCCATGTCGGCTAAGTCCTGAGCTTCGGTGGTTAAAGCATCTTCCGTGGGCATATTTAAACGAGTATTTTTGTTTGAAACTGGTTCCATTTTAGATTGGTCAGGCTCGATATTTGCTGTGACTAATTGAGGCAGAGAGGTAGCTTCAAAATTTTGCATGTTTAACTCAGAAATTCGATTTTCTAAAGTTGAAACCCTGAGCAGCAGCGCATTACGTTCCATTTCTAAATTAGAAAACTTTTGTAAAAATATTGCAAAACTCACGATTAGTAAGACTATCAAAGCCACGATTAGCGATTTATTCATCTGTGTTCCTCGAATAAAATATTTTGAACAATAGAGTTTGCAATAATGGTTGTCTCTATCTAAGGTTATTCTGCAGCTGCCATTAACAATTTAAGTCTTTTATGATGCGCTTTATAGGCTAGGTAATTTCTCTCTAATTTATCCGAAATGGTAATCGCGAGTGACATTTTTTCTAGGGCCAGTTCTATTTTGCCATCAGCCTCAAGTGCGTCCGCTAAGCTATCGAGTGCATTGGCCGATTCTGGAAAGGTTTTAACGTTATGCTCGAATATTTCAATGGCCATTTTAGGATTATTTTTCGCGCCCAAATAATAGTAACCAATCGAATTAATCATTTTCTCGGTCGGCAATATTTTATAACCGTATTCAAGGGACAGTTTTTCAAAATGTTGTTTTACGGCCAACAAAGTGGGTGCTTCGTCTGACTGCGGCATTTCCCAATTTGAATAAATCATTCTATAGCCGTGAAATTGACCGATTATTGGTGTAGTAACATGTTTTTCGGATTCGAGTAAATCCGTTCTGAAGGTTAGTCCTTTGGGAGAAAACTTAGAGAGTGCTGCCACAACCTCAAGAAATCCCTCTTTCATCTCTCCAGCTTCATTTCCCAAGTTCATATAGAGAAAGTTCTTTATTTTAGGATTTTTTACCAAATATTGAATAACTTGTTTGGCCGTCGATTTTTTATTCCATTGCAACGAAGGGCTGAAAGCAAAATGCGCCTGAAAAAGATTAGGGCGCGATTGAAACGCATGCATAACGGTTAAACCACCGAGAGAATGGCCAGCAAAAAGGTTAAAATTCTCGGTACGATATTTTTCTTCGATATAAGGCATTAATTCTTTTTCGATAAAATCTAGAAATTGCTCACCACCACTTAATTGTTTTCGGGTTTTATCAACGCTAGGAGTTAAATCTCTGGTTCGATTGGTATTGTTGATCCCAACAATAATCATCTCTGGTGCTTGACCATAATAATTAAGCATGTCTAGCGTACCGGCGGTATGGCCGATGTTTGCGTCACCATCGAGTAAATATAAAACCGGGTATTTGACGTTTTTACGGAAATTGAGGTGATAACTTTTTGGCAGCTGAATAACTATTTTTCGTTCTTCATTTAATATCTTTGAAAATACAATCGATTCAGTGGAGGCGCGAATACTCGCTTGGAGGTAATTGACCGTTGAAAGCAGTAACAAAAATGCCACGCTAATAAATTTGAATTTCATAGGCTTTATCCTTAAAGTTTGGCGTGTTTACGCTAGTTGTAAACAACTGATTTTGTGCGGATTTTATCCTATGTTACCACCTGACGTGGATTCCAGTAAGGATTAAATTTTCAGATTTACTTGCTTAATAGAAATACCAATGATCTCCAATAGTGCTCAAGTTTTAAGACCGATAGAGGCGATTTTCTGTGGGTTTAACGCGATGGTGCCACACATTGTCCTCTTTGGTTTTACGTTACTGGCTAAGACAGCCTTCTAAGGTATAAAATGCTCCTAAGAAACTGTTTCATTAACTTGCAAAGCAAGATGCAGGTTTATTATTTATTACGAGAAGTAAACAGAAATAACACAATGAAGCGATTTTGACTTAAACCGGTCTATTAAGATTATTAATCAAATAAATCAGCTGGTTCTATTGCATTATTGTTTATACTCGGCAAAAATCTATCTATAATTAATCAAATAGATTAAAATTAGATTTATCTAATATAGTAAAGATTTTTAGATTGACCTATTTACTATTATCTTCAAAATTTCATTGAACGAAAATTTAACCTCTACACGGAGATCTTCATGCGAATTATCCTACTAGGCGCACCCGGCGCTGGTAAAGGCACCCAAGCCCAATTTCTAACTTCTAAATACAGCATTCCACAAATTTCTACTGGAGATATGTTGCGCGCTGCGGTTAAAGCTGGAACAGCGTTAGGAATGGAAGCGAAAAAAGTGATGGATGCTGGCGAGTTAATTTCTGATGAAATTATCATTGGTCTTGTTAAAGAGAGAGTTGCTGAGTCAGATTGTGTCAATGGTTATTTATTAGATGGTTTTCCGCGTACTATCCCCCAAGCTGATGCCATGAAAGAAAACAATATTGATGTCGATTTCGTGGTTGAAATTGATGTTGAAGACGGCGAAATTATTCAGCGTATGGGCGGTCGTCGTATGCATATGGCGTCCGGACGTACCTACCATATTCAATACAATCCGCCAAAGGTCGAGGGTAAAGACGATGAAACCGGTGAAGATTTAGTTCAGCGTGATGATGACAAAGAAGAAACGGTTAAACAACGCTTGGAGGTTTATCATAACCAGACTAAACCCTTGGTCGATTATTATTCAAGCTGGGCCATTTCCGGTGAAGAAAGTGCCCCGCAATACGTCAAAGTCGTCGGAGTCGGTTCTTTAGAAGATATAAGAGATAGTATTTTCGCGAAGCTTCAATAAGGTTGTTCGAAAGGAGAGAGCGGCTGAACGATGGTTCTCTCCTTTTTTAATGTGGTTTTTTAGCTATAAGCTATTAATTAACCAAACAAAATCTTTTTAACTTGGTCAAAATGGCCCACAAAATGAACGGTTAGCCCTTTTTTAACATGAGCCGGTAGTTTTTGGTATCGTCCTTTTACAGACTCGGGTAATAATAATCGGTTAATTCCTTCTCTCTTTGCGGCAATGACTTTTTCTCTAATGCCGCCAACCGCCAAAACCGACCCCGACAATGTCATTTCACCGGTCATGGCATAACCCGCTTTAATTTTCTTATTTAAAACCAAAGATAAAAGTGCGCTTGCCATGGTTATCCCAGCACTTGGGCCATCTTTTGGTGTCGCACCTTCTGGTACATGAAGATGAATGTATGACTTATCAAAGGCTTCTTCCTTAGCACCATATTTGGAGAGATTTGCCGCGATAAAACTGTAGGCGATTTGCGCTGATTCCTGCATCACATTGCCAAGTTGGCCTGTAAGTTTAAAGCCTCTTGAACTATCGTGAATTTTTGCTGCTTCGATATTTAACGTCACGCCACCGAGGGATGTCCAAGCAAGTCCTTTGGTGATACCTACGCCGGTTAAATGAGATTCTTTGGTGAATAATGGCATGCCAAGGAAATCACTCAGATTGTTCTTATTAACTGTTACGCGTTGCTTTTTGTTATTGATCAATTTGACCGCAGACTTTCGGATTATTTTGGCAAGCAACTTATCCAAATGTCTTACGCCAGCTTCTCTGGCATAGCCATCGATTATCGTTTTGAGCGCAGAATCTGCCACGGTTAATTTGGATTTAGCAATGCCGGATTTTTCGATGAGTTTTGGCCACAAGTGTTTTTTTGCTATTTGCAGTTTTTCTTCAGCGATGTAACCCGATAACCGGATGGTTTCCATTCGGTCGAGCAGTGGTCTAGGTATAGTGTCGAGTTGATTAGCGGTGCAAATAAATAATACTTTTGATAAGTCGAAGCGAGCATCCAAATAATGATCGAGAAACTGACTGTTTTGCTCGGGATCGAGTACTTCTAATAAAGCGGAAGAAGGATCCCCTTGATAACTTGAGCCAACTTTGTCAATTTCATCTAGCATGATCACTGGATTTGAAGAGGCGGTTTCTGTCAATGCTTGAATAATTTTACCCGGCATCGCTCCGATGTAAGTTTTTCGGTGTCCTTTAATTTCAGCTTCGTCGCGCATTCCGCCTAAAGAAAAGCGGTAAAACTCCCTTTTTAATGCGGTAGCAATAGAGCGACCAATTGAGGTTTTACCCACACCCGGTGGCCCGACGAGAAGGATAATGGAGCCTGATATTTCGCCTTTTAGGCTTCCTAAGGCTAAGAATTCGATAATTCTCGTTTTTACGTCGCCAAGTGCCGCGTGTTGCTTATCTAACGCCATTTTCGCAGAACGTAGACTAAGATTGTCTTTGGTATAGACGCCCCAGGGCAAACGGGAAAAAACATCTAAATAATTTCGGGTAACCGCATATTCTGGCGACCCCGATTCTAGAACTGAGAGCTTGTCTAGTTCGTCGGTAAATTTTGTTTTAGCAGAGACCGGTAGCGTTTTATTCTGCACATTTTTATGGAATTTTTCCATATCGGCAGTTTTATCATCTTTAGCAATACCTAGCTCTTTTTGGATAGCTTTTAGCTGTTCTTTCAAAAAGAACTGGCGTTGATGCTCAGATAAAGTATCTTCTACCTGGTCTTGAATATCTTTTTGTAATTCAGCAACCTCTAGCTCTTTTTTAATCAGCACCAAGACTCTTTCCATGCGCTTTTTCAAGTGTACCGTTTCTAAGACTTGTTGAAGGTCGTAACGGGTTGCGGTAGTGACGCTAGCAGCGAAGTCTGTTAATTGAGAGGGCTCATTAGGGTTAAAACGATTCAAAAAGAACTTTAATTCTTCACTGTAAAGCGGGTTAAGCGGGACTAGCTCTTTTAGGGTATTAATAATTGCCATTGCATAGGCTTTTAATTCGTCGGATTCCTTGTATTCAGGTTCAATAGGGTACTCAACTTCCACTAAAAAAGGGGCTTCTTTATTGATCCATTTCTTAATCCTAAAGCGTTGAATGCCTTCAGCGATGAATTGCACTTTTCCTGAGGTTAAAACTGGATGGTGAATTTTAACTAGCGTACCCACTTTATAAAATTCTTCCGGTTTAGAATCCTCCGGTTTTGGATTTTTAACCAATACTAAGCCGGTGATATTGCGGTGTTCGTCGCCGATATATTCAATGGTATCTTGCCATTCTTCTTCGTTCATCAAAATAGGCAAGGTTTGCGGCGGGAAAAAAGGTCGTTCGCTAATGGGTAGCAAACACACCTGTTTAGGCAAATAGGCTTTCTTATTGCGTTTTTTAACCGTGTTATTTTTCATTGTTAGATTTTTACCGTTTCCCTATCGCCAATGGTAGAATTGCGATTGATGGTCTATTTAAGGAATAAATTCGAATTGCCGAATGCTTACTGTCGGTATTACACCGTTTTGAATTCGACTGATTACTCAAAAGTATAGCAAGCTTTTACAACAATGCTATTTTGATTGCAGGCTAAATTCGTCTCTTTTACTGCCGATAACAACTATAGAAAGATGAATTTATTCAACGAGTTGCGGGAGCTAGTTAATTGGATAATTAAGTTTTGAGCAATAATAAGAAATAGGCGTAGAAATAATGAATATCGGCGAAATAGTCAAGCCCAGCGTAGAGAGAAGTGAATTAAAAACAAAATCGAGAACTAAACCGGTTAGCGAAACCGATGCGATCGAAGCGGATAAAGCTGTGGACGACGTTCTCGAGCTATCGGATCGCGCCAAACGACAATATCAACAACAAAGGCAAGGCCAAACAAAAAAGGGACAAACAGTACCACTAAAACCAGATGCTCAGACTGAAGTTAAATCGAGCGAGCATCAAACTATCGATCTAAAAATTTGAATGGTCAAGCCGTCAATAATCTTCTAAACCTTCGTATTTCAATATGTTAAACTGAGCTAAGAAGTTCCTACCGAAATTAACTAATACCAAAATGACCGCGCCACAATCCGAAACTAAAGCCAGTCTTGCCAGTTATGACATTAGCGCGTTAATGACGCAAACTCGTCTATTGGCGGCTGATTATCGACAGCAAACAGGGCAAGCGTTACCGGTTACCGAAGAGCTCGCCCGTTTTGACGCTATTTCGCTATTAGCATTAGAAAAAGTTACAGATATTGATGGCATTGACGCTTACAATCGCAATGAAATAAAAGCCTGCGATAAAGAAGCCGATGATTCAAATGCTGCCGGTGACGAGAAAAGGTATTATTTAATAAAAGGGCGGGTTATTTTCAAAGGTGGCAAAGCTCGTCAAAAACTTGGCAAGCTTTCTCTTAAATCGCCGTGGCATGAGCTGTTGATGGTTATCTACGATGCCGATTATCAACCATGCTCAATCTTCAAAGTTTCACGAGATATCATCAATCAAGAACTATCGTCATTAGCGAAAGACAAACGCGGCTCGATGACGGTGGCAAAATATAAAGCGATCGGCAAAATGGTTTGGCAATCCGCTCCTGAGAATCAGTCCATTTGAAAATTTCTGATCAACGTATAATCGACGCGTTAAGCGACGACGGGGCGTTCGCCTCTGCGAACCCGGGATTCAAATCTCGCGATGTACAGCAACAAATGTCCGTTGCGGTAAATCAAGCCATTCAGTCCCAAAGCAATTTAGTGGTGGAGGCTGGCACCGGGGTTGGAAAAACTTTCGCGTATTTATTACCAGCGCTTTTGTCCGAAAAACAGTTAGTGATTTCCACTGGTACCAAAAACCTACAAGATCAATTATTCAAACGCGATTTACCGGCGATATTAAGGATTTTAGAACTTAACCCCCGGGTCGCATTGTTAAAAGGGCGCAATAATTATCTCTGCCTTTACCGCTTAGAAAATACTTTAGCTTCCGGTCGGTTGCCCGACCCAAAAGCGGTAAAACATTTAAGCGTGGTTAACCGTTGGCGGGATAAAACTTTAACCGGCGATTTAGGCGATTTATCGGTTTTGCCAGAAAAGTCATCCATTATTCCGTTAGTGACCAGTACGGCTGAAAATTGCCTTAGCCAAGATTGTCCGTTTATTGATGAATGCTATTTATCGGCTGCTCGGGAGCGAGCTAGAAAAGCCAAGGTTTTAGTCGTTAACCACCATTTGTTGCTGGCCGATTTAGTTCTTAAGGAAGATGGTTTTGGTGAGCTGTTACCTGATACCGATATTTTCATTATTGATGAAGCGCATCATCTGAGTAAAACCGCCTATCAATTTTACGGCAATTCGATTACTAGTCGGCAACTTAACGAATTATGTAAAGAAGTTGAACTCGAATATCGAACACAAGTGACGGACTGTCGAGACTTATTACTCGAATCGGAAAGGCTAGCAAAAGAAGTCAAAGAATTTCGTATGGCTTTGCCTGATTATGATATTAAAGAAGAGTGGCGCTCGAACCATGGCCGTCAAGTGGCGTTAGATAATTTATCTATTAAAATCAATAAATTGTTAGATATTGTTAAAGTAAATTCAACACGGACGAAAGTACTCGAATCCTGTTTCGAACGGTTATTGTCTTTTAAAAACACGATTGAGAATTTTGCTGGCGAGGCAATCAGCCAACAACAAAGGATCAACTGGTTCGAGACTAATCGTGGAGGATTTCGCCTGAATACTACTCCGCTTGACGTTGCTGAACTGTTTCAAGCGAGTCGACAACGTTATGCGCGGTCAAGCTGGGTGATGACCTCTGCCACTTTAACGGTCAATAACAACTTTGAACATTATATTAATGAATTGGGCTGGCAAGGTGTCGAGCAAAAATTCCTGCCATCCTCCTTCGACTATCAGAAGCAGGCCTATATGTATGTGCCAAGAAATTTGCCATCACCGAATCATGCGCAACATACCAATGCGGTGGTTGAAGCGAGTTTACCCCTTTTGCAAGCGACCTCGGGGCGGGCCTTTTTGCTTTTTACCAGCCATAGAGCGCTTAAATTAGCCGCGGAAAAACTGCGGGAGTACGATGTTTTTAATTGTTTGGTTCAAGGTGAAGCGAGTAAGGAGGAGCTTTTGCAGCGTTTTGTCGCAGAAGAGCACTCAGTACTAATCGCAACCGGTAGTTTTTGGGAAGGAGTTGATGTCAGCGGACAAGATTTGGCGTTAGTGGTTATTGATAAATTGCCTTTCGCGGCGCCGGATGATCCGGTGTTAAATGCTAAAATAACCCGTTGCCGGCAACAAAAGGGCAATCCTTTTTATGAGCTGCAAATACCCGATGCCGTTCTCAGCTTAAAACAAGGGGTGGGCCGTTTAATCCGTAGCGTTCACGACAAAGGCGTGGTTTGCATTTGTGATGCTCGTCTTGTGGGAAAAGATTATGGCGGAATTTTTGTTAATAGCTTGCCCGCAATGAAGCGCACAAGAGAGCAGCAAACAGTGGTTAGTTTTTTATCTGATTATCTTCAGGAAACCATTGTTACGCATCCGTTAACCGAAAAAGAGGATGGTTAGTCCTATGGCCAACATTTTAGCAATCGATAGCTCAACAGAAGCTTGCTCGGTGGCGCTGCAGTTAAGCGGTAAGACGTATAGCCGTTTTGAAATCGCACCGAGGAAGCATGCGGAGCTCTTATTGCCGATGGTTAATTCGCTGCTAAAGCAAGCAAACACCGAGCTAGGTAATCTTGATGCAATCGCCTGTAGTGTCGGGCCTGGGGCATTTACAGGACTTCGCATTGCCATTTCAGTGGCGCAATCGTTGGCTTATGCGTGCAAACTTCCTTGTATTGGTATTTCAACCTTACAACTATTAGCCGCTCAAGCTTTCCAACAAACCGAGGCTGAAATTTGCTTCAGCGCGGTAGACGCACGGATGCAGGAAGTTTACTTTGCAGGTTATAGACGGACAGAATTCGGCTTACCAGAGATATTGCATCCTCAACAAGTCATCGCGCCGGATAAAATTGCGTTGGATCATTCTTTAAACCTTTCTCTATCTAAGGACAATTTGTCAAAGCCAATTGCGTCAGTGGCAAAAGTGGGTAGTGGTTGGCCTGAGTATCAATTTACTGAGCAACTTGATTCGATCACTTCGGTAACAGACAATATCCTTTTGCCGGACATTAAGATGGGTTTAGTCTTAGCGCAGAGGCAATATGACAACAAAAAGTTATTGAAGCCGGAATCTTTACAACCAGTTTATCTAAGAAATGATGTGGCGAAGAAGAAATTGGTTAAGAATTAATCTATAATCGATCAATTAGCGCTCTAATAAGCAATAAACAGGCAACCAAAGGATAAGTTTTGCCGATTAATTTATCGAACAACACTGCGATTACTTCAGTCACCGCTCAAAATCCAGCGGTTGTTGATCGAAATAGATTAGCGAGTTCAAAAGATCTTAACCGGCCTTTGTCGACTAACAATTCGACCAGTGGAAGTTCAGTTAATTCTGATCAGGTTAATGATCAGGTTAATAGTGGCACCACGGCGTCCAATCGAGTATTTAAGCTTTCTCCATCTCAAAGCGAACAAGTATCGAGTTTACGTTCTGCCAATTCAAGAGTCGCAACTTCCAGCAATAGTTCGGTATCTCAATATTTACAAACCGCAGAGATTAGCAAAAAGGAAGAGCTGGAGTCTCTAGTAGGTTTGGATGTGTTCGTTTAGCTTGCCTTTATTGCAGCTATTATTGGTTCATACCTAACAAGAAATCACCAATTAATCCTGTATTACCCTTGTTATCTTTGAAGTCAGAAACCGCCGTCAGCTGATTGTTATTAGCATAATCAAAATTTTTCTCACGGGATTGCAAACTTAGCGAAAGAATTTCTCGATCGGCTAAGCTAGTGAGTTGTTGTTCACCTACTTGACTAAAATTAAGTAATAGCAGTTGATCAAAGACACGATCTTGCGCGTCGATTCTTTGGTCACTGTTATCATCAAATCTTGCTAAATCAACAAAGCCATTTTTGGCACCTCCTGCGTCACCAAATAACTCTAAACCATTGTCAATTCGTCCATTTTGATTCAAGTCGATGGCTAAAAACGCGTCGAGACCGACTAAATTACTAATTGCTTCGGTTTGTCCGTCGGCATTTAGGTCAAATTGAATATTCTCTTCAACCGAGGAGAAATAAAAGGAATTAAAATCTAAATCTAAGATTAAGGGATCGCCTTGTTCTTGTTGTTCAAAAGAAATGTCCAACGACAGCGAAAATTGCTCTGTCACGGTACGACTGCCGCTTAGTTCAAGGCCCGATTCAGCGTCGATAAAGTTGAATTCAGTAGTCTGTACACGGCTAAAAGAGAGATCCAGTGAAAAATTTGAATCATCCAAGCTCAAATTGAACTCAAAACTTTGGCTGCGTGAGTCTGAAAAGCTAAAACTGAAGTCATTGCCGAGCTGATCAAAAGCAGTGCTGTCGATATCTGTTGTGAAGGGTAAATCGTTATAGCCCTCAAATAGGCCTTGCTCGGTACGCGCTAATGCACTAAATAATTTGTGGATCACAGAATCATTAATGGCATCACTGATTGCTTTTGACAGGTCGTTGGCATCAGCATTTTCGATGTCTAATTGATCTGAAACGTTTGCTCGGGACGGCGCAAAATTAAAGGCGAGTCGTTTACCTATTTGTGACGTCGTTGGTGAAGAGTTAGTGCCAGTAAAATCTCGAATAAGAGGGCTTATGTCCATAAATTTCTCCCAATGTTTGCATTCACAGTTGAAATCCTAGCAAATTAGATTGCTAAAAACGTATCAAAAAACGCGTTGAAGAGACGATTAACCAAGCCTAATCAATTCCAAAAATCAATTTCTATGTGGTTTGGCTAAGTTAAATTTTAATATCACATCACATCATGCTATCGACTCTGAAAAAGCAGTCTTTAATTAGTGAGAATTATGGTATCAAAACGAACGTTTTGATTATTATTTGAAATAAGTAACTTTCTGAGAAACGATAACATCAGCAAGACTTAAGAGTCATAAAATTTTGTTAGACTATTGTTGCAAACTCCGTTTGTAGAGGTATTCCTTTATTAGACGAAGTTGCGCGTTGATTCGCTCTCTTGCATAAGGATCTTCCGTATGAATGTTGAGCGCTTGATAATACTGGTTTCGAGCACCGTTGAGATCGCCAAAAGATAACAGGTAGTTCCCTTCAGTCTCAAAGACCTCGGAAGGATGTCCCGATTCCTCTTGGGCTTTCGATAACAGTTTGTAGAGGTAGGGCGCGAAGCTAGTCATATGGATATTCTCTAAAATCAGCTCTCGTGCTTCCGCTGGCTTTTGTGCGCTAAGCAATAACTTTGCATTCATTTCAACCAGCGCTAAATTACCGGGAATCTTATCGAGAAGTTCTTCAATAATGGCAAGCGAACGCTGCGGCCGGTTTTTTGCGATATCAATTTCTGCTAGGGCGATGGCATAAGAGGTTTGATTTGGGCTCTTTTTCCTAAGTTTAAGGATTAACTGTTCCGCCTGAGTCAATTCCTTCGCTTTTGCGAGCAATAATGCGTAACCGTAAATTTGCTCATCCAGTTTGAAGTCACCATTATCAAACTGTCGTTTGGCTGAATTGATAACTGTGGGGTTAATTTGTGTAGTAAGAGCGTTTATTTTTTCTTTGATTAACAAATAAGTTGGTTTTTGGATGACCGGTCGCCTCGGTAGTTCGGCTGCACGTAGTCTAGCGTCCGTTATTCGATTTCGATTCAGTGGATGGGTTCTTAAAAATTCGAATCCGCTGGATAAATAGCGGGAATTTTGCTGCATTTTCTCAAAAAACGTGACTACGGCGAATGGGTCGTAACCTGCTTGATACATAGTTTTGATCCCAATGCGATCTGCTTCAGCTTCGCCCGAACGAGTATGGTTAATGATGGCTTGTTTTGATAAACCTTGTGCGCCAGCCACTGCGGCCATGGTGCCATCGTTATTTTTGGATTGGCTGCCAATTAATATGGCTGCGATAAAGACTGCCAAAGAGGGAATTGTAAGTTGGCTTTGCAATTCTAATCTTCTTGCCATGTGACGTTGAGTAACATGCGCTATTTCGTGGCCGATAACAGAAGCAAGTTCGCTTTCGTTCGCAGTTTTTGTGATGAGGCCCGTATGAACACCAATATAACCGCCAGGCAACGCAAAAGCATTGATCGAGTTTTGATCGATGACAAAAAAGGAAAAATGGCGATCAGTGGCGCTCGGGTTATTTTCCACTAACTTGAAACCTAAATGCTGGATATAGTCATTCACTTCCGCATCATTCATTAGCGGAGCCACTGCTCTCAATTGCCGCATATAGGAATCGCCGACTGCCTGTTCTTTGGCCAAACTTAAGACCTTTGATGCGCTGCTGCCTATATCGGGCAAATCATTATTTGCCGCCATCGCAAAACTACCTGCACTGGTAAGAATAAATGCATAAACGCTAATCAATAACTTCATATTAGAACTACTTACTCATTGGCTTAAGGTTACAATTTCTAGAAATAGATTATGTTCAAGCTAAGAAACTAAATCATTGAATTAGTTCAAAAATTGATATTTTTCTTTCAATTAGCTTTAAATTAAATTCAGTTTAGCATTATTGCTCAAAAATCGACACAAATGCCTTTCAATTTGAAAACAGTGTTATTATTCTGTCAGTTAAATAAATAATAACCGTAACACGCCAAAGGAAATTATTTAAAGTGAAAGCCCTAGATGTGGACGCGAAGAATATGCCGTGCCCGATGCCATTGCTAAAGTTGAAACAAGCACTCAATACAATTGAAAAGGGTGACAGTGTTCATTTGATCGCAACTGATCCGACTTCAAAAAGAGATATAGCCTCTTATGTCGCACTTACCTCTCATCAATTGAGCAGTGATTTTATCGAAAACGAATATCATTATTTTGTTATTAAAGGTTAATCGACCAAGCCACTTTCAGTGAAGTAACTAAAAGGACCGTTAAAAGAATGACCAAATTGTTTTTACGCTGGTTTCAAAGGAACTTTTCTAACCCTCAAGCTATTATCTTAGCTGTTTTGCTAGTCGCAGGATTTTTGGCCATTTATGTGATGGGACGAATTTTGATGCCTTTGCTGGTCGCTACAGTACTGGCTTATCTGTTGGAGTGGGCGGTTAGTGCATTAGTTAAACGCGGAATTCCTCGGTTAGTTGCGGTCGTGGGAGTTTTTATCAGTTTTTGTACCGTCAGCTTAGCGATTATTATCGGAATTGTGCCTCTGTTAGGCCATCAAGGTGAATTGTTGTTTACGGATTTACCGAATATGGCAGCGAATATCCAGTCGAAATTATTAGAATTACCGCAAAAATACCCGGATTTGGTTACCAAAGAACAGCTTGAATTAGTCATCCAGCAACTGGGGGGAGGTCTGACTAACTTTGGCGATGTCTTAGTTTCCTTCTCACTCGCCTCTTTTAAGAACATTGTCACCATTATGATTTATATGATTTTGGTTCCTTTATTGGTGTTTTTCTTTTTGAAAGACAAAGAAACTATCCTAACTTGGCTTGCACGTTGGGTACCCAACGAACGGCAACTCTCTATGCGAGTTTGGAATGAAGTTGATATTCAAATCGGCAATTACGTCCGCGGTAAAGTGGTTGAAATTTTTGTTGTTGGCGGCGCGAGCTATTTAGGCTTTGTTATTTTCGACCTAAATTATGCGGTTCTTCTAGGGGTTCTTGTTGGGCTGTCTGTTTTAGTACCTTATATCGGCGCAACTTTAGTTACTATCCCAGTGGCGCTGGTTGGATTGATTCAGTTTGGTACCGGCGATACTTTTCTTTATTTGATGGTTACTTATTTAGTGATTCAGGCCTTGGATGGCAATATTCTAGTACCATTGCTTTTTTCGGAAACCAATAACTTACATCCGGTGGCGATTATTGCTGCGGTGCTGTTTTTCGGCGGGATCTGGGGTTTTTGGGGAGTCTTTTTCGCCATCCCATTGGCGACGCTGGTGGTTGCTGTGATTGACGCGCTCGATGAGTCGAAACTTGAGCAAGAGGCTGAAAACTAAGAATATGAAGTTCTAACGAGTATGTTTTAACTCGGTCCGACAGGGCAAATTTGCAAGAATGTGCTATATTTAACAGATGACTTCTCGCTTTAAAGGCCAGTTTAGTGGAAGGATTTGATGTAAGAACACTGGTACTAACTAACCTGTTGCTAAGCGCCATTTTGGGATTTGGTTTGCTCTTTTTTGCCAAAACTCATAAGAGCTTTGGCGGTATTCGCCATATTGGCTTTGGCTATCTATTTTTGGCCTTAGGGTTCTTACTGATTGGCTCACGTAGCTATATTTCAGACTTGTATTCCGTTGTTCTTGCCAATTTATTGACCATTATTGGAGGCGCGGGCATAAGTCTAGGCCTCTTTCGTTTTTTTGAACAATCCATCCGAAAAATTCGTCGATTTAATCTTGCCATCCTTTTAGTGTTAGTACCGCTATTAAGCTATTTCACCTTTGTTGTTCAGAATATCAATGTCCGTATTATTATCATGAGCTTGAGCATTGGTGCTCAGTGGCTGATGGTCGCGTATAAACTAGCGCAACTAAAAAAGACTGAATCTAACTTTCTGATCGGTTTGTTATTTTACTCGTTTGCTACCTATTCCGTCGTTTTTTTTCTAAGAAGCTTTCTAACCAGTTTTGAGCCAATGATCAATAGTTTTATGGATGCCGGTTTCGTCCATGCGTTCGCAATGATCACTTTTCAAATGTTGATCGTGATTACCGCCTTTTTGGTTTCTTGGTGTGCCAGTCAACGACTTGAACTCGATCTTTCGATTCAGGCGACCATCGACCCATTAACTAAAACTTATAACCGTAGGGCGCTACAGAGTTTTGCAGAAAGAGAAATATCAAGGTCGGTCCGTCAAAACGTCTTTCTAGCGGTTATTATGTTGGACATTGATCGATTCAAAATAATCAATGACCAATACGGTCATTTGACGGGAGACTCGGTATTAAAAGAACTTTCTAATCGGCTTAAATCCAATCTTCGTCAACATGACTTGTTGGCAAGATTTGGTGGGGAGGAGTTTGTGCTGTTGTTACCCGATACAGATTCTAATCATGCTCGTCTAATTGCGGAGAAATTGAAAGTTGTTGTATCCACTAAGTGTTTTATTGATGATGATGAAAAGCAGGAATTTAGGGTAACAGCGAGTTTTGGAGTTGCTTCCGATAGAGGACGGGATTTAGACTGGCACCGTCTGATTTCTGCGGCAGATCAAGCGCTTTATCGGGCTAAAATTGGTGGCAGGAATCAAGTGCAAGGAGATTTCGATTTGATCAAGTTAGTTGCGAAATGACGAGGGTGTTGGTCTAGTTTTATTGGTTTATTCGAGTAAGTAATGGCTATGGATGTTTTGATAGCTATTGAGTATTGATAAAAGCTCATTTTATAACTATAAATAACAGTGGGCCTAATAATAGTAGGGTATTCCGAATTGAGATTGAAGTTTCATATTCATTTAGCTAGTCAGTCAATAGGATTTTTATTGATATTGCTCGTTGCAATGAGCGCTACTGCCAGTGATGTTGAAAAGGATATCTTTGCGATGTCTCTCGAAGAGCTGATCAATATCAAAATTACTACCGCTTCAAAATCCTCTCAAAATGCTCACAGTGCACCATCAGTTGTAACCGTTTTTACTCAAAGAGATATTGAAATGATGGGAGGTAATTCTCTTATCGATATTCTAAAGCATGCGCCGGGCATAGAAACCAGTATGTCACCAAATGGCAGTTGGCGAGTATCAATGAGGGGCGTCAGAAAGGACGGAATTATTCTATTATTAGTTGATGGTCATCCTTTTAACGATTTTTACGATGGTCAAGCACAGTTCGATTTTCCTTTGGCTTCAATTAAAAAAATAGAAATTATTAGAGGACCAGGTTCGGCGCTGTATGGTACAAACGCCGTAGCAGGAGTCATTAATGTTTTTACTCATAACAAGGAATCCTCAGCTGCAGTCGCCGTAGCTAATAACAATGGTTACCAAGCGAGCGTTAATTATTTTGATGATTCTGATGAAAGAAATTTATCTTTAGGTCTTGGTATTCTGAAAACTGATGGTAGTAATGTGACTGAAGGCGCAGATTTCAGCAGTAATTCAAGCGTCAATAGCAATTTTCCGACTAATACAAATCGTTTTGTCAAAGAGTATTATTTGTCAGCAAAATATTCCCAACAAAACTTCCAATTATCGGCGTTTGGATTAGATAAAAAACGAGGACCATGGGTAGGGCCCTCCCTCGTATTTGGTGCTGATACGGTAGTTGATAAAAAACAACTATTTATCAAAGGTAGCTACCGTTTCGAGATTAATCCTGACTTGGCTATTACCCCTCAATTATTTATTGATCAAGTGGATTTAAATTCGTTTAATCAAGATGTCGTAATGGGGAGAATTGTATTAAATAATCTTTTTACTGATGGTGGTTTTACCAAAGAAAAATACCGAGCCTTCAATAGCGGCCAGGAAATAGCTGTCGAATATAATTACGACAAAAGTACTCGTTTACTGATGGGGTTTGAACATTCTAAACTCGAATTAACAGAGTATGACTTACAAAGAAATTACCGCGTCATCGGATTTGTTCCGCAAATAAACTTCGCTAACTTCGATCAATTGCTATTCGAACAAAAAGATCAGCAACGAGAAATATATGCGCTTTATGCACAATCGGAATTTATGTGGAAAAAAGTATTTTTAACTTTAGGCTTGAGGTATGACGACTATAGCGATTTCGGTAGTACATTAAATCCTCGAGTCGCTTTGGTTTACAATCCTGTAGATAGGTGGACTACTAAATTCTTGTATGGCAGCGCTTTTAGAGCACCTACGTTTAAAGAATTGTATGACAATACTCGAATTGGCGTTCAGGGCGTTAGTGGCAATAATCAGTTACAACCAGAGGAAAGCAAGACATTAGAGTTTTCGGTGGAATATCAGAATGATGCTTATATTTTGAAAAGTAATCTGTTTCATATCGACTCGGAAAACATTATAGGAACATTTGATCCTAATGGTGGTGGACAAAGAGGAAGTATCGAAAACCTGGGCAGCATTCGTTCGAAGGGGATAGAAATTGAGGGAGTTTATCAAGCAAACGAATCACTTCGATTATTCGTAAATTATTCTTCCTATCGCGCCGATTTTAAATGGGATGATAATCCAATCTTCTTACCTTTTTCAGCTTACGTTAGTGATAGAGGTAACTCCCAACTATTTAATCAACCAAGAACTCGAGCAAATGTTGGAATCACTTGGCAGGCATTTGATTGGTCGGTATTTGTTAGCGCTAATTATGGCGGTCGAGCGAGTCACAATAACACGACGCCGTTAGAAGGGCTGCGGGAATTATTAGTTGATGAATATTTACAGTTTAATTTCAATTTAAATTATTACCTTGATAGTGGTTCAACTATCACTCTATCGGCAAGTAGTTTGGGTAAAGATAAGAATTCTGATCCAGATGGATCGAGTGATAGCGATACTTTAGGAATAAATGGATTGCTACAGCCTAAAAATGAATTTCGATTGAGCTACCGCTACAAATTTTGAATGAAGAAATCAATGAAATTATTAAATAAACTAATACCATTATTCTTTATCTATTTCACCCTTGGCTGTGGTAGTGACGATGTTGCAGGCAATGCTGAAGTTGACCAGAGTATCGTTGGTTATACTACGGTTGCATTGGATGCAAATAAAAACGTGGTAAGAGGTAACGAAGCAATATTGGGGAACTTAATTGCTGATTCCTTTTTAGATTACGCCAAACAAAAAGGATTTATGATAGATTTTGCTTTGGTTAATGGTGGAAATATACGGTTTAGTAGTCTGCTACATCCAAATGGAGTTTATCCCATTGGGAATATTACAGCGGCAAATATTGATGAGTTATTACCTTTTGGTGATTCGGGAATTGTAATTCAAATAACCGGGGCTGAATTGAAATCGACACTTGAAAGAAGTGTTAACGCGATACCAATTCCCGACGGCTCTAGCGGAAGTGGCGCTTTTATGCAGTTATCCTCCGGTATACAAATAGTTGTTGATAGCAGCCAACAAAATCAAGTCATCGACGAACTAACAAACGTCGCAAGCATTGTGACGGAAGGGCAAAGAATCGTGCAGGTGCTAATTAATGGCGAGTCGCTTGATCTACAACGAGAATATCTAGTGCTTGTACCCGAATTTGTTGCCGACGGCGGTGACGGTTTTGTTGCGCTTAATAACATCGAGGCAGAAAGAAAAACAGATCTGCAAGAACCCCTCGATATCGCTCTGGACTCCTATTTACGCAAAACCTCTCCAGTGACGCCGATTTTAGAAAATCGTATTTTAATCGACTAAATAGGCCTATGATTCGGAGAAATAATCAATGATCTCATTGGCAGCTTGTATTCCTTCTGCAATGGCCGTAACCACCAAATCCGCTCCTCGAACCATATCACCACCAGCAAAAATACCAGAGAGACTTGTTTGCTGAGAATAACAGCGATCGCTATTTTGGCTTGGCAAAGTTTCTATGAGACCATTTTCTTTGGTTTTAATACCAGAATTCGAAAACCAATCTGTTGGACTTGCTCGGAACCCGAAAGCTGTAATAATGATATCGGTTTCTAATACTTGTTCGCTGTCTTCAATTGGTTCAAATTGAGTCCGTTCGGAACGTTGATTTTCGCTTGCCTTTGTTTGGCAAACTTTTAATCCGATCACCCGTTTCGAATCGTTAGACTCAATGCTTATTGGAGAAAAATTGAACTTAAAATTAACCCCTTCTTCTTTTGCGTTAGCGACTTCCTTTTTTGAACCGGGCATCGATTTTTCGTCTCGACGGTAAACACAGGTTACGGAATTTGCACCTTGTCTTATTGCCGTTCTTACGCAGTCCATTGCGGTATCGCCGCCACCTAAAACGATCACCTTTTTACCTTTTAGATCATGGTAGGGATAATCAGTCATCTGATATTTTTCCAGATGATTAATGTTTCCTATTAAATAGTCTAGCGCTTTTATGACTCCCTTTGAATCGAGCCCTTGCAGCGGAGCCTGTACGCTTTGATAGGTGCCCATTGCAAGAAAAACTGAATCGTTTTGAGTGTTAATTTCATCGAAAGAAATATCTTGACCAATGGTTGTATTCAATTCGAATTTAACGCCGATATCTTGCAGGAATTCGCGCCTTTTTCTCATGACGTTTTTTTCTAATTTGAATCCTGGGATGCCAAAAGTGAGTAATCCTCCAATTTCAGGATATTGGTCGTAAACTGTCGCTTTTATCCCATTACGCGCTAGCTGATCGGCGCAGGCTAGTCCCGCTGGGCCAGCTCCGACAATCGCGACTTTTTTGCTACTAGCAGGTATATTGTTTCGATTGGGACGCCATTTTTTTGCAATCGCGCGATCGCTAACATCTTTTTCTATCGCGCCAATAGTCACTGCGCCAAAACCGGTGTTCAGGGTACATGCTTGTTCGCATAGTCTATCTTGAGGGCATACTCTGCCGCAAATCTCGGGTAGTGGATTAGTTTGATACATTAATTCTGCGGCAGCATCAAGCTGATTGTTTTGCACCAATTCCAACCAGTTAGGAATGTAATTGTGTAGAGGGCATTTCCATTCGCAATAAGGATTACCGCAGTCCAAACAACGTTCTGCTTGCACGGCAAGCTTTTCTTTTTTCCCTGCCGAATAAATTTCTTTGAAATCAATCCGCCGATCTTTGGCAGGTCGTTTACTCGGCGTTAGTCTTGCTTCATGCAGAAATCTCAATGGATCTTTTTCCGAATGGCATTTTCCTTTTGTCTTTGAGATATTATCATCTGTTACTAGGTTCATTTAATTAACCTCAAAGGAGTGGTATTGACCGGTATGAGGTTACTATCACCATCAAGTATGTCATTCTCGGTACTTGATTTAGGGACTACTAACATAAAGTAATCCAAATAGTGCTCGAAATTTTTGTTAATTTTTTTCGCCCAAGGGCTGTTGGTCTCATCAATATGTTGTCTCAAGAGCGCCAATAATTGTTCGGTATAATCTTCACATTCATGTTCGGAAAAACTAAATAGTTCAACGTGTTCCGAATTAATGTTTTTATCGAGAGTTTCCCGAAGATCTAAAACGAAAGCAATTCCGCCGGTCATGCCTGCAGCGAAATTTTCACCGACCGGGCCGAGAATTAATACCGAACCGCCGGTCATGTATTCGCAACCGTGATCACCGACGCCTTCAACAACCGCTTCGGCACCGGAATTTCTAACCGCAAATCTTTCACCAGCTTGTCCGGAAGCAAATAGTTGACCACCTGTGGCTCCGTATAAACATGTATTGCCGATAATTGCCCCGCGACTGGCGACGTATTGAATATCCGCTGGAGACTTGACCGCTATTTTTCCGCCAGACATACCTTTGCCAACATAATCATTCGCATCGCCAATTAAGTTCAGTTGCATGCCATGATGATTCCATACACCAAAACTTTGTCCGGCGATGCCCTCGAAGTTTAGACGAATCGTTTTAGCGGACGGAAGCCCTTTATGCAACTGTTTGTCGTTGTCAGAACCCGGTTGCATTAGACGTTGATTTTGTAAGTCACCTAGATATCCCGCAAGAGAAGCACCAACGGAACGATCGTAGTTTTTAATAGAGTAGCTCAATTCAATTAGATCTTTATTTTGCCAATGATGTTGCACATCGTCTAAAATTTTCTGATTTAATAACCCTTTGTCGAACGGCTGATTGGTTATTCCACGGTAATGGTTTTGTTGACTATTGGGACGTTTGGCAGAATCTAAAATCACCTGTAAGTTAAGATGCCGTTGTTGACTAGTGTCGCCGTTCACTAACTCTAATAAATCGGTACGTCCAATTAATAAATCCAAACTTTCAATACCAAGTAGGGCTAACCATTCGGTCACTTCTTCAGCGACAAATTTAAAATAATGGATCACTTTTTCGGGCAAACCGTCGAAATGTTGTTGGCGAAGAATTTGGTTCTGAGTGGCGATGCCCGTTGCGCAATTATTGAGGTGGCAAATCCTTAAAAACTTACAGCCAAGAGCAACCATGGGTCCGGTACCAAAACCAAAGCTATCGGCGCCTAAAATCGCGCCCTTGATAACGTCCAGTCCGGTTTTTAAACCACCATCTACTTGCAGACAAATTTTATCTCGTAGTCCATTTTCTATCAGAGCTTGATGGGCTTCGCTGAGTCCTAATTCCCAAGGCGTTCCTGCATATTTAACTGACGTTAACGGACTTGCGCCGGTGCCACCATCGTGTCCTGCAATGGTAATCATATCCGCATACGCTTTAGCAACTCCGGCAGCAATGGTGCCGACGCCTGGGCCAGAAACAAGTTTTACCGAAATTAACGCTTTTGGGTTAACTTGCTTGAGATCGAAAATAAGTTGTGCGATGTCTTCAATGGAATAAATATCGTGATGCGGAGGAGGGGATATTAGTGTTACCCCGGGTGTTGCATTTCTTAGTCTGGCGATTTCTAAAGAGACTTTTGCGCCGGGTAATTGACCGCCTTCGCCGGGCTTGGCGCCTTGTGCGATTTTTATTTGAAGGACTTCTGCGCTGGCTAAATAAGATGATGACACGCCAAATCGGCCGGAGGCAATTTGTTTTATTTTGGAATTTTTTAGGCTATTGTATCGCGCGGGATCTTCACCACCTTCACCACTATTTGATCGCCCGCCTATAGTGTTCATGGCAATTGCTAATGCTTCATGCGCTTCAGAACTTAATGCACCTATCGACATGCCGGCAGAGTCAAAACGTTTTAAAATGTCTTCACTCGATTCAACTTCTGAATCTTTCAGAGGGATTGTGGCAGCTTTAGGAACCATCATATCGCGCAAAGTGGAAATAGGGCGCTGGTTGACTTTGTCTGCGTACAATTTATAGTCGGAATAATCGCCGGAATTAACAGCCGTTTGCAATAAGGTTACGACGTCAGGGTTGTAACAATGGTATTCACCTCCGTGTACGTATTTTAGTTGGCCACTTCGCTTGATAGTGTGCTGCCGCAACCAAGCCCGTTTAGCATTGTTTAATGATATCTGATGGAGGTCATCAAAGGTCGCGCCACTAATTCTTGAACTGACGTTGGGGAAGCAGCGTTCGATGATTTTAGTATCTAAACCGATACATTCGAACAATTGCGCGCTGCGATAGCTGGCGATAGTAGAAATACCCATTTTTGATAATATCTTCAGCAGACCTTTGTTGATCCCCGCCAAATAATTTTTACGAGCGGTGATCAAATCTGTCGATAATTTTTCTTCGGTCGATAATCGATTCAAAATCTGTAGTGCTAGATAGGGCGAAATAGCAGTAGCGCCAACACCAATCAATACAGCGAAATGATGAGGATCGCGAGTGGTTGCGGTTTCCACCACAATGTTTGTATCACATCGTAGACCTTCTTTAATTAAACGTTGATGAACCGCGCCAGTCGCTAATACCGCATGGATCGGTACTTTATCTTTTTCGATATTTCGATCGCTTAACTGTAAAATGACGCAGCCATTTTTAACAAGTTCAACCGCGTTATCGGCGAGTTTAATAATGGCGTCTTCTAGTCTGTCGTTAACGGAATAATTAAGCGAGAGAGATTGGAATTGATAATACTCTTGATCCAGTTCTTTGAGTTGCTGGAGCTTAGCGTAATTCAAAATAGGTTTTCCGATAATCGCTCGGTAGGCCAAACCGTTGGTTTCTTGAAAAACGTTATGCTCTCGGCCAAAACAAGTCTCCAATGACATGACTGAGGCCTCACGTAAAGGATCAATTGGCGGATTAGTTACTTGGGCAAACTGTTGCCTAAAATAATCAAAAAGGTTTCTGGATTGTTTTGACAAAACAGCTATCGGTGTATCATCTCCCATTGAACTGGTGGCTTCGTGAGCGTTATTGGCGATAACGCGAATGACTTGTTCGCACTCTTCTAAGGAAACATTAAATAATTTTTCGTAAATTGGTAGGTCCTGAATATTTTCATGGATATAATTTTCTGCGGCTTCTTTTTCGATCCGCGAGTTACTACGAAGTTTAATTGTGTTTTCGCGCAACCACTCTAGGTAGGGGTGTCGATTTTTCAGTTGATCATCAATTTTATTGGTCCGCCAGATGCGGCCGTTGCTGGTATCGGCCGCTAACATTTCACCGGGGCCGACGCGGTCTTTTTCAATAACGTCTTTTTCGTTGTAATCCCAAACGCCCACTTCAGAAGCTACGGTTAAAATTCGATCTTTAGTGATCACGTATCGAGCTGGTCTAAGGCCGTTTCGATCTAATGTACAGGCGATTTGTTTGCCGTTGGTCATCACAATACCGGCGGGGCCGTCCCACGGTTCCATATGCATGGAATTAAATTCATAAAAGGCGCGTAATTCAGGATCCATATTACGTCTTTTTGCCCAAGCCGGTGGAACCAGAAGGCGCAATGCTCTAAAGATATCCATACCGCCTGCTAACATGACTTCAAGCATATTATCGAGTGAGGAAGAATCGGAACCGGTTTGATTGACTAAATGCTTCAGATGAGGCAAATCCGGAAGTAGTGGACTATAGAATTTCGATTGGCGCGCTACCGACCAATTTCGATTGCCGGTAATGGTATTAATCTCACCATTGTGAGCCAAAAAACGGAACGGCTGTGCGAATTTCCATAGTGGCGCTGTGTTGGTCGAAAAACGTTGGTGAAATAAACAAATAGCAGTTTTTAGTTTTTTGTTGGCAAGATCGGGATAAAATTGATGCAAATATTGCGGCATCACCAATCCTTTATAAACAATTACCAGACAAGATAGTGACACTACGTAATAATCGTCATCGTTGATTATTTTATCTGCAGCTCGCCTTCGGGCGATAAATAACCGGCGCTCAAGATCTTCTTTAGTCCAGCCGGGAGGCGCTTGAACGAATACTTGTTCGATAACTGGCATACTGGCCAATGCGATATCGCCGCAAACATTGGTATCGACGGGCACCTGACGCCAACCGGCAACGGTTAGGGTCTCTTTAGCTAATTCATTTTCTAGTATTTTTTTGCTGCGCTTCGCTTTTGCTGGATCAGGACTCAAAAATATTTGACCAATACCAAAGCGTCGGCCTAGGGTAAAGCCATTTTCTTTGGCAATCGCTTTAAAATAACTAGTGGGTAATTGGATTAAAAGACCACAGCCATCGCCGGTTTTACCGTCTGAGGAAATTGCGCCCCGATGGGTCATTCTAGTAAGGGCTGTTAGCGCCGTTGATACTAAGGAGTGACTAGTTTTACCATCCAATTGGGCAATAAGCCCGAAACCGCAATTATCCTTTGCCTGTGAAGAATGGTATAGACTCATTAACGACCTCGTTGCTTGATGTTGGATTTAGACTGGTATGTGTTGTTTTGGCACAACCTATAGGAATACCGAATGGCTCTATTTTACTGTAAACTCGGCTTTTTACGCCAATAACTATTATTGATAAGACTTTAAGTCAATAAGGAAAGAAGGAAATTAAAACTTATAAAGAGACATAGAATAGGCAATCTTTGGTAGCAATTTCTACGGATGTAGTGACCATAAATAACTGCATTTGCTTGCGGGCGAATAAGCAGTCATTTTTAATTTCGAACAATGAATGGATTTGATTAATCTTGTTATCATCAATTGCTTCTATCTGCATTGATTGAATAGGGTCGCACCAACCGATAAATTCTCCAGGCTTTGTTAGCCGATGGTTAAGCATTTCAATGTCAGCACGCAAGGTTAAATCAGTGGTTGCTAACCGTTGTTTTGAAAATCCAACCGACGCATCTTCGACCAACTCAACTCGCATTGGATGTTTGCTTACGATAATGTCATCGGTATTTTCATTAAACAGCTGGCTTCGATTAATAAACCGCATTAATCCCTTACTGGCAATATCGTGCGCCGAATTATCATCGGCACCGCCACACTCTATGGTGACCACTGGTGCGTCAAAAGCATGTTCCATAATTGCGCCGACATTTAGCTGCGAGAGAATGAGTCGTTTGGTAAAAAGCTTAACCAATTGTTTGTGTGACTTTTCTTCAGATACGCTAACAGAAAAAGCAGGACTGGCCCCCGAGGTGTTATGTAGGTCGACAATCGCCTCGGGTTTGACTTCATTAACTAGTTCAACAATTTTGCGAGCACGCTGTGCGACTGGCGACTGATCGCTATCGGAGGCGGCAAAAAAACGGTTAAGATCATCACTGTGTTCGACATAACGATTAGTGAAATAGGGTTTTGTGTTGGCCGCTTCCGGATTGCAGATAATGATCCGGATATTGACCGAAGGAATTTCTAAGCTTTTTAACCACAAGTGAGCGGCAATCAAACCAGAAGGTTCGTTGCCGTGAATAAGTGTTGTAACAACTCTGCTCCGGCTATTGTCCTTTCCAAGTATATCAAATACCGTCAAGCCTGTTAGTGAACGAAGAAATGCTAACGGCGTAGCGGGCAGCATTTGCCGAACGCTGTGGTCATAAAAATTGACATCAGAGTTTATAAAACTCACTTCCAACATTGCTCCCATTCGCTGACCGGTTGTCCACTCATTTGGTTTTGGAAGTAGCGATCGAGAAGACTAGCGCAGGCCTTTTCGTTGTCCATTTTATCTCTGAGGTGATGAACGGTTTTTTTAATCCAATTTGCTCCATTCATGTGTCTTGAAACGCGGCGATGAATAATATTTAAGAACTTGTCTCTCTCATTCAATTCGACATTAAGCTTGCTGAGGCCGTCATTTGCTACTTGCAGCATGTCGTCAATCACATTTCTAATTGGTACCTCGACCGGTTTATTCTGATAGTTTTGTGGCCATAAAATAGTAGCGTCGAGGCCTTTTTGTGCCGCTCGGTAAAAATTATATTCTGCAAATCGAAACGGGATCCTTGCCATATACTCGTCAATTTTTTCTTCCAGTCCAACCGCCATGCCTATCGAAAAAGCGGCATTGGCAGCCATATCAAGAGCGGTTGGACCGGCAGGTAGCGCCCTAAACTCTATTCTTAAATGTCCGTTGCCTTTATTACTATAGACGGCGCGATTCCAAGGCCAAGTAGTGCCCATATGCAGATTTAATTCAGCAAGCTCCGGTAGTTCACCATTTTTTACTTGAGGTTCGAATAGTTCAGGAAAAATCGGTTGGTAAAGATTGACTGTTTCAGAAAATAGCTCCCAACCACTCTTTCTTAACCAACCATGACCAAAGGTAACTCTTGATGGCTGTCGCCAACCAGAGGAGTCAGCCATTCTGTTATCTATGGACTGTTTGAATAACACTACCCGAGTTTCGTCCCACAGACATTTGCCTAACAACATCGGTGAATTCGCAGAAACTCCTAACGCCATAGGCAAGGTTAGCTGGGCAGTATTAAAGGTATTGGCGAATTTGTCCTTATCGGTCATCAAATGCACCTGAAATGAAGTGTTCGCCCCTTCGACACATACTTCCGAGGTGGTGAAATCTACCGATTGTTCCCCGTCAATTTTAATGTGGAACGGCTCTCCTCGTTGTTTTAACAGCTCTCTAGCTAAAGTTCGGTAACGACCCAAGGCGGTCATATTTTCGTGGCACAAATCGCTTTCTTTTAGTGTTGGTAAAATGCCGATAGCAAGTGGCCGAGTTTCTAATGTTTCAGCAATTGTCCAAAGGTAGTTGAATTTTCTTAGCATTTCTTTGGTTATTTGCGAAAAGGGACTACCAGCGGCTTCGACCGGGGAAAGATTCAGTTCAAGATTGAAGCGGTTGAGTTCTGTTTGAAATTGCTCATCATTTAATAATTCGAGCAGTTCGATATTAACCGGACTTACATCACCACTGTTATTCATTAAGTAAAGTTCTAACTCGGCGCCGATACAAAGATCTTCTTGGCCGAATTTGGGATTTTTGATGATTTCTTTAAGAATATCGACTTGGTCATGAATTCTGCGATTAAAAAGCTCGTAGTCTTTAGCCGAGTATTCTCTTTCCTGTATGTCTTTACCCACGAAACGCTCCATTAACGGTTTCTTTGACTTTAATATATCAAAAAATCAATCCGGATAGTAGCGAGAAAATGCTCAAGATATAGCCTGATAAATCTCCTCAGAAATAACCAAACCTGTTGAAATTTATGTTTGATGGTGTTGTTTTAGAAAAAATTTAGTCTAATGCATTTATCAATTACAGATAAAACAAAGCAATCGACGAGGTGCTGTTAACTAAGCTATCGAATGGGCTAGTTTTTCGAGGTCGGTGATCCTATAATCGAGCTATAATTCGAAGCAATAGTCTAGCGACAGGTTATTGGCTTACGTTGTTCACTATTGGTCATTTTGGAATTCAGGTCACATTCGATTTTCGTTATTTCGATTAATATGACTAATGGTGTCGATCAAAAATAAATAAAATTAGGATCGCTCAGGGAAAAGTTAGATGACATTGATAAGACTATTTTTATTGTTGGCTTTTAGTTTGGGCTTCTCACAAGCTCTTGCCAAACAACCTTCGGAAAGCGACATTAAGCTTGGTATGCAGTTTGAAAAGCGTGGCGATTTTCGAAAGGCACTAGAACACTACCATAAGGCGGCAAAGCAAGGTCGTGGGCAAGGTCTAATTCTAGCAGGCAACCTATATTTTAACGGCGTTGGCGTTAATCAAAGTAATCAAAAAGCGTTTGAATTGTACCTTAAGGCTGCAAAAATGGGGCTCAAGGATGGTCAATACCTTTCCGGCTTAATGTATCAAGTAGGACTTGGTGTCGATAAAAATCAAAAATTAGCCTTCGAATGGTTATTAAAATCCGCTACGCAAGGATATAAGCAGGCTGAGTATGAAACCTCAATTTTTTATATTGACGGGCTCGTGGTCGCTCAGGATGTGCAAGAAGGGCTTAAGTGGCTCAATAGGGCGGTAGAACATGGCAGCGAAGACGCTCAGTACATGCTTGCTGGTTTATATGCCGTTGGTGAATACGTCGAAAAAGATCTGGAAAAATCTTACCAACTTTATTTATTGACCGCCAATTCAGGTAACGCCTACGGTGAGTTCGCAATAGCGGTTTGTCATGATTTTGGTGATGGAGTACCCGTCAATAAGAAAATAGCCTTCGAATGGTATAAAAAATCGGCTGAACACGGTTACCCGCAGGCTGAGTACAATTTAGGGGTCATGTACTTTCGGGGAGAGGGAGTCGAAAAAAATATGGAACGTGCACTGTTTTGGATAGAAAAAGCGGCAAAAAATGGCAGTGAAGAAGCAAAGATCGCATGGGCTAAAATGAATTAGCTGTCTAGTTTTCCGTAACTACAATTATCTAAAACTTATGTAGTTACGGCTAAATTATGGTTCAATTAAACTTTTGAGGCTATTTGACACTAAGACTGCCTCGTTCAATTTTTCTCAGAGTGCTTAACTTTAACGCGCGGCGGATTTACCCAAACCATATGTATTTTCGAAGTGCTTCGATTGGCTTGTCGCTCAACCGTTCGCATTTTGTCGCGGTTGACTTCCCAGTGATAACCGTCGTTTCCTGATTGGTCGATGCTGGAACAGCCTGTTAGCGAAATCAATGTAATAATAAATAAACTTTTAAATAGTCTCATAGCCGATACCCCATAGTTAAACGCTTCAAGTATAATTTAGGCCGAGCTCGAATTTATTTCAAGTCTAAATAGGTTGAATTTTAAACAGGCGTCGGTAACTTGTTGAATTTAGGTGTTACATCTCTAATTCTATGTAAAAATATTATAAAAAACAGTCGTTTATAGAGCGTAATAGAAGGTCGTACATTTAGGTATTTCTGTCAGATGATACTATTTCTAAGCGATTTGAAGTAATCCATTATTCGTTAGGAAGTCGAATCGTTGCGACACATCCAGATTGATCAGTTCGATTGGCTAATAATAATTTGCCGCTGTGTGCTTCGATAATTTGCCGTGAGAGCGCCAAACCAATACCAGAACCTTTCGCTTTTGTTGTGTAGAAAGGAACAAACAAATTATCGACGTTCTTAATTCCATTGCCGTTATCTGAAATCAGAATATCAATCCATTTGGTATTTTTTAACCAGCGTAATTCAATTCGCGCCACTGGTTCATCCTTAGATAAAAGTTTGCAGGCCTCTATACCATTTTTAATCAAGTTAATCAGTACTTGCTCGATTTGAATAGGATCGCCGCTAATGATTAGCTTGTCTTTGTTTTTGACTAACAATTTTTTTTCTCCAAATAGCTGAACCAACTTGTTGCTCATTTGCAGCAAATCGGTAGGTTTTTTGTCGGGCAAAGGTAATTGATTTAATTCGCGGTAACTATTAACGAAGTCTCTTAGCGCTCGAGAGCGCTCGGCTATTAATTGTAGTCCAGCTTGTAAATCATCGGAATGTTCAGACAAGTTGCTCGATTTCTTGGATATTTTTTCAAGTGTTTGACTAATTGAAGCTATTGGGGTTAGTGAGTTATTGATTTCATGGCTTAATACTCGGACTAGATTTTTCCAAGCTTTTTCTTCTTCTTTTCTTAAAATATGCGAGACATCAGTGATAAAAATTAATTGATGCTGCTGGCCTGAAGATCGGTACTGCTCTGAATGAATATTAAACCGTCCGTTTTGGTGGGCAAAATGTAAATCCATTACCGAACTTCGTCCGGGTTTGATAGATGAAAGCGCCAACACTTGTTGTTTAACTATATTGCGTTGTTCTGCATTATGACTAAGCAGTAAATTTTCTGCTGCTGGATTGAGAGTCTGGTAGGCACAATCAGCGTCTAGCGAAACAATCGCGACGTCAATGTGTTCAATAACAGTATTAAGTAGCAACTGATTTTCTATCGATTGGATTCTCTGGTTTGATAAATGTTGGGCGAGTCCATTGATGGAGGTAACTAATTCATTTAACGCACTGTCTTTTTCTTCTTGTCTGATTCTCATGGCATAATCGCCTTTGGTCATAGCATCTAATAAATTACTCAAACTTCGAAATTGGTAAGCTGACTTTTGGTGAATTAATGCGTTGCTAATAATGACTAAAATAAGGCCAAGAAAAACAGTAAGCAGGATAAGATAAACGGATATGTCGGCATAGATCATTGTGAATATTAATAAAAGCAAAAGAGGTACAGATGCACTTAGAGAAAGCCAGGTCAAACGAGATTCGAAGGACAGTTTTTTATTCATATTAAGCCAACTAATTTCCCTATAAAGGTCTTGTTTATTATTGAATTTTTTCCATGCGCCGATAAAATGCACTGCGGCTTAATCCTAAGGATTTTGAAGTTTCCGAAGCATTACCATCAAAATACTCAAGTCGTTTTTTGAGCGCAGTGATTTCTATCTCTTCTAAGGTATCTAACGCCTTGTCACTATTAGCAGCTACTTGGCCGCTAAAATCCTCTGCAGAAGAAGTTGCCCTGTTTTCGGGTAAACCTAGGTCGAAAGGCTCAACAGTTTCGCCTTTGCACAAAATTTGTGCACGCTCAATAACATGATTTAATTCTCTTACATTACCGGGCCATTGATAATCCAATAACTGTTGTCTTGCTTGATAGCTAATTGTTAAAAGAGGGCGCTGGTATTTATTTGAGAAATAACTTAGAAAACTTTCTGCCAACGAAATAATATCTTCTTTGCGCTCGCGTAGAGGGGGTATTTCTATTTCAATGGTGTTAACTCGATATAGCAAGTCTTTTCGAAAAGTACCATCTTGGCACAATTGTTGTAGATTGCCATTTGTGGCAGTGATTAAGCGGATGTCGACATTTTGAGTTTTACCGGAACCGACTTTCTCGAACTGATTGTCTTCCAAAACCCTCAATAGTTTCGCCTGTTGCGTAAACGGCGTGTTGGCGATCTCATCTAAAAATAACGTGCCACCATCGGCAAGTTCGAATCGGCCAATGCGAGTCGATTTTGCATCGGTGAATGCACCTTTCATATGACCAAACATTTCGCTTTCGAATAAAGATTCGGTTACTGCGCCCATATTTACCGAAATTTGTGGTTGCTTTGCTCTTGCAGAATGTTGATGAATATATCGGGCAAATAAACTTTTTCCAGTGCCGTTTTCTCCGGTTAACAGAACATTGACATCGCTTTTAGCCACTTGCTCTATCAAGTCTAAGGTGCTTTTCATTTTCTCGGATCGTGCGACTATCTTAGTGTCATTAGCATTGTCGATTTCTGCTTCAAGGATTTTGTTGTGCTGGCTTAGTTTTCGAGCTTGATTTTGACTGGCAGACAATTTCATTTGATTATTAATGATCGATAATAAACGGCCGTTATCCCATGGTTTTTGAATAAAATCATTTGCACCATGTTGCATGCTATTTACGGCCACTTCAATAGTGCCCCAACCTGTCATTACGACGATGGGGACAAATTCATCATTTTTTCTAATCTGTTCGATGAGTTCGAGCCCTTCAGCGCCTGATGTGGTATCCAATGAATAATTGAGATCCATTAATATTAAATCGAATCGTTTTCGGCTGAGAGCTGCAAGCGCGACTTTAGGCGAATCTGCTACGGTGGAAAACAGGTCCTCGGACTTCAATAACAGTTTTAAAGCAGATAAAACACCGCTATCGTCATCGACAATGAGAATATCAGAATTCATTAATAGATAATTCCTTGTTAGCTGAAAAACTGTATGTAAATGCTGGCAATAACGAACTTAGTTTAGAACCGGCAGGCCTGATTTGCAAATCTTCTCAAGCCGCCGGAATTATCGCCTATCTATGGGACCTCTATTCGTAGTGCAATGCGTCACTTGGTTCCATCAACAAAGCTCGTTGTGTTGGAAGGTAGGTCGCAAACAAGACCACGATACCAATGATAAAAAAGATACTAAGTGAAATAATTATGAGTGTGCTATTGCCCGTTGACATTAGCTGCGATAGCGCAAAGCCCAATCCACCTCCAACTAGCAATCCAGGAATAGCGCCCCATAAGAGTTGTTTAATCCCGGTGTATAAATAATCACGCGTTATGCGCTTTTCGTTTGCACCAAGTGCTCTACGAATACCTATTTCATTAGTTCTCTGATTAATAGTATTGGACATGACGCCATAAATACCACTACAGGCAAGTATTACCGCAACGATACCAAATATTAGGAATATTTTCGACGCAAAGCTAATGCCCGCACTATTGCGTGAAATTTTTTCGTTATAGCTTTTTATAATAAATGCAGGAATATCCGGATCGATTGCGCTTAAGGATTTTCTTAATGATCGTAACGCCAATGCTTCGTTAGACTTTTGTCGCATTGCAATCATTAGATTGATACGAGAGCGCTGGGTCAATGGTCGAAATATTGAGGGCGTGTCGGCGCCCATACCAAATGATTGGCCCTGTATTGTGTGTTTGACCACACCAACAATGGTTAACCATTTGGGCGAGTCGCCATCTGCCTCGACCACGCGGACACGTTTGCCTAATGCGGATTCATCCTTAAAATGCTGTCTAACGAATGAGTCAGTGACAATTGCCGTCGTTTTCTCTAGCCCGTCGTCCACCGAGTTAAAGTAACGGCCAGCTACCAGATCCACCCGGAGCTTTTTTAGCGTGCCTGGCATACTTTGAATATAATTGGCACGTGGATAACTTTGTTCATTGACATATTCTTTTCCGTCAATAGCAATAGTGGGTCTCCAGGTATAATCGCCCGGTAACGCAGAGGTCAGCATTACGTCGCTCACACCGACACTGTTTTCTAGACTCGCTTGCAATCGTTTGACGAACTCGACGCGTTTTTCAGCGGTACCGTAATTGGCTTCAGTTAAGCGAATACGAGCAGTCAAAATATCGTTAGTGTCCGCGCCATAGTCGGCATGAGTCGCCTGATAAGTGCCCACCACCATGACCGATGCAGAGATTAAAATGGTCATTGATAAAAACACTTCGGTGATCACCAAAATTCGGTTCATTCGACCCGCTTTTTTTCCTAACGCGCCGCGAGTACCATCTCGAAGGGCCGCATTAAAATCACCACCAGTATTTTTCCATGCTGGCAACAAGCCTGTCACCAAAATGGTAGTGATAACAAAGACGAAAAACATTTTAATGGTGAAACTATCCAAGCCAAATTTCCACCAGAAGAAAGGTTTATCATCGGTAAAAGTTGCGGTAATGGTTTCGGTCACTTCCAAACCCCAAGCGGCTACTAATAAACCAACAATTCCGCCGACGCTACAAATGATGATGCTTTCCCAAAGCATTTGACCGATTAAGCGAGATCGAGGAGCGCCTAAAGCAATCCGAATTGCGGTTTCCTTACTGCGCTCAACAGCTCGCGATAAAAGCAAATTTCCAACATTGATCGATGCAAGTAATAGTAACAAGATTGCAACAATGTACATTGAGTAGATAAATACACCGCCGCCATTACCCATAGTCGACATCGGGAACGTTGTCGAATAAGCACTAACCGCGGTATTACTTTTTGGGAACTGTTGCTCTAGTCGTTTCATGATTACTTGCATTTGAACATTTAACTCATCGATGCTTAAGCCGGAAGATAAGTGAGCCAATCCAGAATATGTCGATGCAGTGCCTCGTTCCATTTTAGTGGCATCCTCTCTCATAGGCAGCCAAATTTCGGAATTGCGCGGAAAGAAATATCCCTGCGGCATGACTCCAACAATTTCTCGGTTAATTCCGTTAATGCGTAGTGTTTGGTTTAATACCTCGGGGTCGCCTGCAAAATGGTTTTGCCAAAGATCGTATCCAATAACTGCCACTTGATTAGCGCCGACAAGGTTTTCGTCATCGGTAAATTCTCGCCCTAACAAAGGTTTAGTCCTTGTCATATGAAACAAATTAGGCTCAATAAAAGTCGTGTTATATCGATGTGCGCCATCTCGGCCTGATACATTTGAACTGGTTTCGTTAAAATTTGAAAACTCCGAAAGGCCTTTAACGTTTTGCTCGATTTCATACAAATCGTGTAGATCGAGGTTGCCGCCGTTTAAATAAAGACCATTTTGAATTTCATCGATCATTACTAGTGAATCACTATCTTTGAAAGGCAAATCCTTATAGGCCATGGTATTTAAAAAGGAAAATAAGTAAACACTTAGACCGATCCCTACAGCCATCACCAGCATGGTCAAAACGGTAAAGCCAGGGCGTTTACCTAATAAACGTAAGGCGTATTTGAAATCTTGCAAGGTCATCATAATCTTGACTCCTAAGCGGCAACGGTTTCTGAAGTGGACAAGTTATCAGCAATAATCTGTCCGTCTAGAATATCAATATTTCGATCGGCTCTTTGCGCAGAACGTGGATCATGAGTCACCATGCAAATGGTTGAACCGTCACTGTGTAGTTGATCTAGTAGTGTCATGACCGCCTCTGCATTTTTAGAATCGAGGTTGCCAGTTGGTTCATCAGCAAGCAAAATTGAAGGATTGCCGGCGATAGCGCGGGCAACCGCGACTCGTTGTTGTTGTCCGCCAGATAATTGCGAAGGGAAATGTTTCTGTCGGTGAGCCATATCAACTTTTTCTAGCGCTTCTTTAACCATTTGTTTGCGTTGCTGTTTATTTAAATCTTTACGATAGGTGAGAGGTAATTCGACATTTTCTTCTACGTCCAAATCACTTATTAAATTAAAGGATTGAAAAATAAATCCGATTTCTTTGTTGCGAATCATCGCCCGCTCATTTTTAGAAATGCCCGCGACCTCATTGCCGGCTAATTCGTACTGACCTTCAGTAGTCGTATCCAGCAATCCTAGTAAAGAGAGCAGTGTCGATTTGCCGCAACCGGAAGGGCCAGAAATTGAAACATATTCGCCTTGTTTAATCGTTAGTGATATATTACTCAAGGCGTGAGTTTCTACTTCTTCGGTTAAAAATATTTTCTTAATATTGGTTAATTTAATTAGTGCATCGTTCATCGTTTTTTTTCCTCGCTCTATTGCGTCAATTATAAAATTCTATATCGTGGTATTTAATAAATCGTTAACTTGGTCAAGAAATCTGGTTAGTTAATTCTGATCCTTTGATAGGTATCCCAACTGGTTGAATCCGAGAGGATTATCTTGTCGCCAACTTCCAAACCTTTAACTACTTGAATTTGGTTAACTGAACCGACGCCTAAGGTAACCGCAACGCGATCGGCAAATAGGCCGTCCTCGCTCAATTTGTAAAATGAGGCACGTGATAAACTTTGTGCATAGATAGGTCTATCAACATGAAGCGCGTCCGCAAATTCTGCGATTCTAATTTCGCCATCGACACTCAGATCAGAGCGAGCATCGTTTGGTAGTGGTGAAGTAAAGGTAACGTCTACTTGCACATTTCCATTAATGACCGTTGGATCGATTCGTGCAACTTTACCTTCTATTTTGTTATTGCGGGTATCGATGGTGACATTTTGGCCAATCTTTACTTCGCGAATTTGAATCTCGGGAATTTGCAGCTCAGCAATCAAAGAATCTTCTTTAGCTAGCTTAGCAATTTTGCTACCAATAGCGATTTGTTGACCGGGTTCAAGCGGCATTTCTTGCACAATGCTATTGATACTCGCGCGTACCATTAAACCGTCAACCTGTTGTTGAATTCGTTCTAAGCTTTTCTGGGTTTTATTTAATCTTGCGGTACGAGCGTTGTTTTGTGCGACAAGATTTTCTTGCATCTTCCTAAAGCGTTCTCCAGCAATCTCCCAGCGCTGTTTGAACTGGTTTGTTTCTAATAAAGTTTTCTCGTAGTCCAATTTTGAAACCGCTCCAGTCGCTTTTTTATACAGTTGAGTTTGTGCAGTCCTTTTTAGTAAGCTGCTTTCGTAATTTAGTTTGGCGTTAATCATATTGGATTTTTGCTCAAGCAATGCCGATTCTTGAGCGATCTTTGCTGCGATTGCTTCTGCTTGTTGAGCCTCTAATTCCCACTGGTTTTCTTCGAGTTGCTGCTCGAGCTGAGGATTGCTTAGCACCGCTATTAGATCGCCCTTGAGAACATATCGACCGGCTTTGACCACCAATTTTTCCACCTTGGCTTCAACATTTGCAGATAACCATTGAATATTGTCTGGAACCAAAACGCCGCTACCTCTTACTAAAACGGTAAATTTACCGCGAGTGACCTCACCAATGACCACGGCATCTTCTTTGACGCCAAAATCAGCTTGTCCCAGAAACCATAATTCTCGAACAGCAAACAACGACGCGATCACGATGGCCGCTATCAGCAAGTATTTTTTCAAAGGTAGAGATTTCTTTTTTGGAATGGCAACGTCCATCGATAGCTCCTAATAACAAAATTCGACTTTTAAAATCTTAATACCACAATTTAACTTGTTATAACGCAGATTCCGTGCCAGCTTGTATCTTATTGAATTTATTGCAAAATATTCGATCTGTTTGGGTGATTCCCGATATTGGGAAAGATCAACGAAGTGGGTGTTCCCATTATTGGGAGGGATAAGCGCGAATTTAGAAGAAGAAAGGAAATTTAGATCTTTGAATCGATAGTAGAATTCGAATATTGGAGCGCGCCACTTACTTGGCAATTTGCTTATTAACAAATCGCTATGTCAGAAGACGACGCTCCTTTGAGCCGTTGTGTGCCTAGAAAATTACAAGTTCATGGAGGCAAAGTCTGCCAGTCTCGATCGTTCGCCGGTTTGCAGTTTCATATGTCCGCCATACTTCCAGTGTTTGAAATGATCCACCACATAAGTAATACCTGAACTCGATTCGGTCAAATAAGGGGTATCGATTTGACCCACATTACCGAGGCAAACCATTTTAGTTCCTGGTCCCGCACGAGTCACTAAGGTTTTCATTTGTTTTGGCGTTAAATTTTGTGCTTCATCGATAATGACAAATTTATTAATAAAGGTTCGTCCTCGCATGAAATTCAACGAGCGAATTTTTAACCATTTTTGTAAAATATCTTGAGTTGCTTGGCGGCCCCAGTCATCATTCGATTGAGCGGGGGAGAGCACTTCTAAATTATCAGTAAAAGCGCCCATCCAAGGGTTCATTTTCTCTTCTTCGGTGCCGGGTAAGAAACCGATGTCTTCACCAACGGGAACGGTCACACGAGTTACAATAATTTCGTTGTAGTGTTTTGTTTCTACGGTTTGTTCTAACGCTGCCGCCAGCGCGAGTAATGTTTTTCCGGTACCGGCCGGACCTTGTAGGGTGACAAAGTCAATTTCCGGGTCCATCAGTAAACTGAGCGCATAACTTTGCTCGCGATTTCTGGCGGTAATTCCCCAAATGGAATGATTAGCCGCCGCGTAGTCTTTCGCTAATTCGATGGTGGCTTTTTCGGCTGTAATTTCCCGGACAATGGCATTAAACTCCGAACCGTCTTGCATATAAATAAATTGATTAACGGTCCATTCTTTAATTAGTGGTCCCTTTACCGAATAGAAAGTTCGACCTTCTTCTTTCCAAGATTCCATATCTTTATCATGACTGGCCCAAAAGTCATCCGGAAGCGCCGTATGACCGGTAAAAAGATTTTCTAAATCATCGAGCACTTGATCATTAAAATAATCTTCGGCATGCACCCCAAGGATTTTTGATTTAATTCTTAAATTGATGTCTTTTGAAACTAAAGTGACCAATTTTTCGCGGTGATGATTTTGCAGGCCAATGGCAATGCTTACAATGGTATTGTCGACTTTGCTGCTGGCTAAACCATCGGGCAACACGTTTTCTTTAAATTCAGACATTTGAAAAAACAAATTGCCATTGATTCTTTCGTCGACCGGAGAATAGGGTGAGTTACCAATCGGAATACCTGTTTTTATTTCTTTTTCTGTTGATGTGCTCATTAATTGGTCGAAGTATCGGCTGACTTGGCGGACGTTACGAGCGACTTCGGAAAGTCCTTTTTTTCCGTTATCTAATTCTTCCAATACCACCATGGGAATATAAACGTCGTGTTCAGCAAATCGAAAAATTGAGGTGGGATCGTGCATTAACACGTTGGTGTCTAGTACGAAAAGGCGTTGGGGTTCTTTATCTAAATTTGTCATAGTTTCTCTCTTAACAGCGTGAAGATTGTTAAACAAATTAAATACGTATATTAAACCACTCTAAAATTTGAAGCGATATTTTTACGTACACCAGCGGTCTTTCGAATAGATACTTACGCTATTCGATAATTTTAACCGCTTCAAGAACTAAATCGACATGACCTTTGACTCTTATTTTCCTCCATTCGTTGACTAGTTTTCCTTTTTTATTGAACAAAAAAGTGCTTCGCTCAATTCCCATATATTCTCTACCGTAAAGTTTTTTTAATTTGATGACATCAAATGCTTTACACAATAATTCGTCTGGATCCGAGATTAAATCAAATGGAAATTCCTGCTTTGTTTTGAAATTTTCGTGTGATTTAACTGAATCGCGAGATACGCCAAAAATTACCGTATCACGTGATTCGAATTGTTTGATCTCGTCCCTAAAGTCTTGTCCCTCAGTGGTGCAACCTGGAGTGCTATCTTTCGGATAGAAATAGACAACAACGTTTTTTCCTTTTATTTTACTGAGTGCTATTTGTTGCTCGCCGGTGGCTGCAAGTTTTATGTTAGGTAATTTATCGCCAATTTTCATTTTCTTTAAGAGCCTCTTAATGTTCTTGGTATCGTATTTCTCGTATTATTCTCAATCGACTTAATTGGCAATCGGTTCAAAAGACGCGTCTAAATTTTGCGCTTTGCAAAAATCGTAAAAATTTTCGCGTAATGTGGATATGTTAGTTTCAGTTGGAATGCTGACCGTTAATTTGACCTCGCCGATGGCGGTATTGGTTCTTCGGGATAAATAAGTATCGCAACTCATCTGTTCAATTTCTATACAGCGTTCAGCAAAAAAAGCGGTGATTTCTTTGGTGATGCCTTGATCATCGGGAGCGATCATCTTTACCCGGTAGGGAAGACTCGCTTGATCCATTTCTCTAGGTTCCGCTCGACGCAGCATGGTTGTCATACCGATTGACGGCGCTTTGGTGGGCAACACATGTTCTAATTTTGCAATAGAATTCCATTCGCCTGAAGCCATAAGTACCAAACTAAAGGTATTTCCCATGGTTTTCATTTTGCTTTCTTGGATATTGCAGCCGCAATTGGTAATGATGTCAGTGATCTCGTTCGCTATACCGGGTCGGTTAGGGGCAATAGCGGAAATGACTAATAGATTTTGATTCTGCATAAATAGTTGGGTCAATCCTTATCGATAGCAAAAGAACCGTACAACACGATTTGTAGTATTAGTATAAGGCTATTACGGGGCGTTGGTAAACAGTAGTTTTTATGGAGCTGCTATTGGTTAAAAATTAGACAGTTTTAGCGAGATTTAGGTGCTGAATCGAAGGGTGCTGAAAAGGGAGTAATTACGCAAGAAATTATTTAAATGCTTCGAATAATTATTGGCTAGTTTGAACGCTGTACTTTTTTAATTTGATATTGAGTTAAAATTGCAAGTTCATGATTTCACGTAATAAACTCAAATTATTGAGGCTGTAAAACCATCTGCGTAACTGTCCGGTTTAAAGATGAGTGGCGATCTGCTCCTCAAAATAAATCATAAAACGATTCCAAAACTTTTTATGTCCCTTAGGGTGTCGGTCGGAATTATTTGGCCACTTCAAGTACAATAATTGATACCTATTAACTAGCAAATTGTCTTTTTCAAAAATCCACCATATCAAATAAATATAAGTTCAACGTTATTCAATCAACGACAACAATATTAGCGAGTGACTATTACATCTAAAGGAAACTACAATGGCGTATCGAATTAGGAATACAATATACGATGAAGTTCGTTGTTATTTAAGTGATTGTTTTAAAACTACAAAAGTGTTATTCGAAAAAACACGATGAATTAACGTAATACTTTTACAACTTATTATCGCTAAAAGGTGTATCACTTATTCCTAGTTTTTATCTCTTTAACTAAGGACATATTGCTACCTAAGCAGTTAGCAGTTAATCGATATCTACTTGACAAATAAAAATAATACGAATAAGTTTGTCTGAGACGAATATTGTATTAATTTAAAATTGATGTAAAAGCAATAGTAAATAATACCAAATTTATAGAAGAGAAAACGGTTTGTATTTGAAATATTGCTATATGTAAAATATCTTTATAGTTAGCGATAGATACTCAAATAAAAAAGAGACGCGAACAACGCGCAACAAGGGGGGCTAGTGATGAAAAGTATATTAATAACGTTAATACTTTCGATATTAATGAGCCTTGCCCCTACCGCTGAACATGGTCTTGAAAAATCTACCTCTGTTGATAAATTGTCGAAGCAATCTGTAGAATCTCACGCTGGAATGACCCACGAAACGCCGGAAGATGAATGTTGTCATGATAATTGTATCTGTTGTGTCAGTTCAAGCTGTGCGATACCAGAATCACTTGGAACAGAAAATATAGAGGTTAGTTCTATTATTAATTTTAATCTTCCTAATACTAAAAATCCTCATTTAGACATCTATTTACGTCCTCCTATACTTTCCTAAACATAGGGTAGTTGCGCCTATTTTTTGGTGAAACAAATCCTGGTACTTAGATCGTAAGCTTTTATCGACCTTTGCCTTAGATCTTGATTGCCTTTTATTCGACCCGTTTTGCTCTAACCGAGTTTGCGGCGCTCGGAAAAACAACACAAAACAATTCCACAATGCGTGATAACGATATTTTTCGCTACCTATGATATGTGGAAAAATAATTGCGACGGGTTCAACAACTTAACTTGTCCAACGAGATAATAAATACGAGTTAAATAAATTCGTAACTATAATTACAACTAGGAAAAATTATGAAAAACACGACGTTCAAAAAAAGTAGATTAGCGATCAGTGTATCGTTAGTCTTAGCGACTTCATTCGGCGGTGCTTCAATCGTTTATGCCGAAGACGACTCTAACGATGGTGATTCTGAGGTCGTCTTGGTCATTGGGTCTCGTAGTCAGAAGACCCGAACCATCACTGATTCTCCTGTCCCTATTGATATATTAGATGCATCGGAATTAACAGCAATGGGAGGCAATGTCGATTTAACTGATAATCTAAAAGCCTTGATACCGTCTTATACCGCTACTCCTGGTACTGGAGATGGTACAGCTTTTGTACGATCAACCTCATTAAGAGGTACTTCATCAGACCAAACATTAGTGTTAGTCGATGGTAAAAGACGCCACCGTTCTTCAGTCTTACAATTTTTCGCACCCGCAGCAGGCAACGGTGCCCAAGGTTCAGATATTGGATTGTTGCCATCTATTGCAATGAAACGTGTCGAAGTTTTGCGAGATGGGGCGGCCTCTCAATATGGCTCTGATGCGATAGCGGGTGTGATTAACTTTGTTACCAAAGACGCTTCTGAAGGTGGACAAGTGAATGTGCAATTTGGGCAATATTATGAAGGTGAACAAACTTATAAAATAGGAGTTAACAAGGGCTTTAACCTAAACGACAGAGGTTTCGTAAATGTTAGTTTAGAAGTACAGGACAACGAAGCTTTATCGCGTGGTTTTCAAAGACCTGATGCGCAGGCTATCATTGAATCTGGAGTTGTCGGAGTTGGTGCAGATTCACCATACGGTGATGCTCCGTTAGTTCAATCTTGGGGTCGTCCAGAGTCTAGTGCTACAAGATTCTTCTTAAATTCTGGCTATCAAGTTGGTGATAATTCTGAATTATATGCCCGTATTGGTTACGCTAAAGCGACTGGTAGATACCGATTTTTTTACCGGAACCCAAATGATGATGATGACGGAGCAGCATTAATTTCGTTGATTGCCTTGGGTTATGACGGACCTTTAGCTCGAACTGGTTATACTCCTTATCTCGATGGGGACCAAAAAGACATTAGTGTTGTAACAGGTTTCAAGGGTGAATTTGACAACGGCACCTATTATGACTTTAGCTATGGCTATGGTAAAAATGAATTGGATTTGTTTTTAACCCGAGAAATAAATCCAGGACTGTATCTCACTCCAGATTTACAAATCCCACAAATGAATTTTGATACTGGTGGATACATACAAGAAGAAACTAATATTAATGCAGACTTTTCTACTCCTTACTCTGAGTCAATTAATATCGCTTATGGTGTTGAACTTCGAAAGGAAACTTTTACTCAAATTGCGGGAGAAAGAAATTCTTGGATAGATCTCGCCACTGGTGAGGTTGGTACAGGCGTTGATGGTAGAATATCACCGCTTGATGCGGGCAAAGCTTCTAGGAATAACTCGGCGGTATACTTGGATATTGAACAAGATGTTAGCAGTGAACTTTTGTTTCAGTATGCTTTACGCTATGAAAACTTCGATGATTTTGGAAGTACGGTTAACGGAAAGATTGCTACTCGATATAACCTATCTGAGGACATCACTTTACGTGGAGCTATTTCGACTGGTTTTCGCGCACCAACTCCTGCACAGGCAAATATCAGAACAACAATTAGCACAATCAGTGAAACAACTGGTTTGCTAACGATTGAAGGACTGGTCCCATCAACCGATCCAGCGGTTGCATCGGTCGGTGGTAAAGAGTTAACTGAAGAAAAGTCGATGAACTTTAGTTTTGGTATTACATCGGAGCTTACCGACAGCACTACGTTAACCGTTGATGTTTACAAGATTCAAGTTGATGATCGTATCTACCGAACTGGCGATATAGTTACCCCCGATGATGTGAATATATCTTTTTATACCAATGCATTAGATGTTGAACATGATGGTGTAGACGTGGTTTTAAGCTCAACGTTAGATTGGTCTGATGACATGGTTACTCATATCTCATTTGCATACAGCTATAATACTATCGATGTAGTGAATCAGAAATTAGTCAATGGCATTCAGCCTGTAAGTGACGCAATTGTTGAAGACATTGAAAACAATTTTCCTAATAATCGATTCGTATTAACTGGAAACACTGCGTTTAGTGACGATTGGAACTTGATGTTGCGCGCTAACTTCTATGGTGAACATTACGACGATCGCGGAACAATTAACGATCCTAATCAACCGACAGCCCTTATTGGTTCAGTAACTTATATTGATTTAGAGTTAACTTACCAGCTAACAGAAGATGTGAAACTCGCCTTTGGTGGGGCTAACATATTCGATTCATTTATCGATAAAATCGGTCCTCCAAATGCGAATACTTTAAACGTTGGTATGCCTTATCCTAGACGAAGTGCTGCTAATTATGAAGGGGGATCTTGGTATTTAAACGCAACTTATGATTTCTAATTAGTAACTACGGTTGTTAGAAAATTCTGGATCAATATTTTGATTAGATTTTTCATCAATTAGGTTAAATAAAGAAGTCGGCATTACGTAAGGCGATTATGACTAAGGTTATAGTCGCCTTTTTACGTATTAACAGTAGTTTTTTTGGGGATAATGAGTGACGGTATAGAACGAATAGTCGTTGATTTTGACGAGCCTTTCAATCTGAAATTTCTCGGTAAATTGCCAGCATTTCGCCAAATAATGTCATTAGTTTGCGAGTTGAACTGCAGATGTTTTTTGGAAAAAAATTACCACATAGCGATAGACTAAATTATAATAACCGCCATTTCCTGTATCAACTATCTCGCTTCGTTTCGTAGGCATATTACTATCAGCCATTGTTGATTGTTTTTGTGAGAGATTGGCTATATATTGACTGCTGGTTTTAAGGCAACTATCTATTTATATGCTCCTACGAGAAATAGGCAATTATTTTTGTTGCCATCACGATACAATAGGCCAAGAATTAATAGCCTAGGAACAAGGATGAGAGTCCTTTTCGGCTCAAAACTAATAACGAAATACAAAGTTATTCAAACTTTTTGAAGGAAATATGCAGCAAAACATCGAAAACCTTTTACAACAAACACTAGTGGGCAGTAAACCAGCAAGACCGATGTATTCGATTAGCTCCCACGTGATTGTTGCATTTTTTGGTGGTCCTTTTGGATTGCTTTTTTATTCACTTAACAGCATTCGTTATTCAAGACTTTTAAAACGATGGTGGTTGGGTTATCTTGTTTTATTTGCTGTGGTACTTGCTTCGCAAATTTATCTCGGACAGGCCACTGTTACTGGTTTCCCGAATTGGATTCCGATTGATGCTAAAGTGCCTGCCGATTTAAAGATTGTTAATCGCATTATCGCTTTGTTGATTATGGGTTTTTTGTATCTTTTACAAAAACGCCTTTTCACCATTTCTGAATTAAAAGGAGAATCTCCAAAACCTTGGATTCCAGCAATCATTTCAAGCATTCTTGGTTTTGTGTTTAGCATCGCTTCAATAACAGGGGCTATTTCTTATGCACAGTGATAACCATCAATCGATACAATATCTTGTTGATATAGGTCGTTATAACCAGGCAAAGCAGGAAACTCAGGATTTACTTCACTCGGATCCAAACAATATCGAATTACTTGGTTTACTAGCGACTATTTGTTGGTATCAAGATGATTTTGAGGAAGGTATAGAAGTTGCGGAAACAGGATTGTCTTATTCGCCTGATAACGAAGTTCTTAAGCATATTCTATTTCTTCTATTATTAGGAGATGAGCAGTTTGAAGATTCAGAAGTACTTATAATTGATCTTATTCGAAACAATCCTAGAAACGATGATTATTTTCGCGGCTATGCCGAACTTATGCTCTATACGTTTCATTTAGGAAAAGCGAAAAAATTAATTGCTGAAGCGATAAGAATTGCTCCGGACGATGCATCGAGTCAACTGATCGCAACGCTCATAGATATCGCCGACGGCAAACTCACAGAGTCGAAAAAGAAATTAGAAAAGCTAATTAAAGAGAGTCCTGACGACGAGCATATACTCAGGCTATTACTTTTACAATTATGCATTAAGAAAAAACACCATGCCGCAATGTTGCTTGCGCAAGAGCTTTTACGAAGAAACCCACACGAACAAGAATTGATTGACCTAATCATCAGCTTACGAACAACGACCCATTGGTCGGCAATTCCTCTGTGGCCCGTTTACCGATTTGGTTGGGTCGCGTCGATAGCCATGTGGATGATTTATATCGTGCTAGTTAGAATGGAAGATAAAATGAGCGTTGCATGGTTTAATTACGTAGTTTGGGGATATTTGGGTTGGTGCTTGTACTCTTGGATTCATCAGCCAGTTTTTAATCGAATATTTAAGAGTAGAGGTTTATAACTTGAAAAATGAAATAAAAAATCTAGAAGAAAAGGTAAATTCCAATCCTTTTGACGAAAAATTAAGAACGCGATATGCGACTATGCTCTGTGAAGATGGGCAGCAACAACAGGGCTTAGTACAATGGAAAATACTAAGCCAACAATTTCCAGAAAATGCAGTGTATATTAGTAATGTTTCTGATCTAGAAATACCTAAAGAAGAAGAAAGAGAGGTAGAAACTGAAACTTCCGTCGACCCTGTAACTAAGAAAATAACCGGCCATGGGCTCAAATTAGTTGAAGGGGTTGAACAGAATAGTACGAGTCATAATATCGTAAATTTGGCGAGTGTTCATAAGGTTCGATTTATTGATATAGCGGGAATGAAAGCGATTAAAAAAATTATTCGTCGTAGAATAGTTGATCCGTTTATTAACCCGAGTCTTTTTCAAAAATTCAAACGCAAGGCCGGTGGTGGAGTCTTATTATTTGGACCGCCAGGTTGCGGTAAAACTATGATGGCGAAGGCCATTGCGACTGAATGTAAAGCTTCATTCCATAGTATTGGCATCAGTGATATATTAAATATGTATATTGGCGAGAGCGAGTCGAATTTGGCAAATATCTTTGCACAAGCTCGAAATTCAGCGCCCGCCGTTCTGTTTTTTGATGAGCTTGATGCACTGGCGTATTCACGTTCGAAGGCCAACTCCGATCATACGCGTACCTTGGTTAACGAATTCCTAAGTCAGCTAGATGGCCTTACCGGTGAAAACGATCAAGTGTTAGTTTTAGGTGCAACCAACATGCCTTGGGATGTCGATGACGCGATGAAAAGGCCGGGGCGATTTGACCGACAAATATTTGTACCGCCGCCGGATGCCGAAGCGATCACCGAAATGTTGGCCGCTAAGCTGCGAGAAGTTCCTTGCGATACAATTAATTTCAAAAGAATAGCCCATCAATGCAAACAATTTTCTGGTGCTGATATTGATGGTTTGATCGAAGCCGCTAAGGACAATGCGTTGGATGATATTATGGATTCAGGAGAAGAGCGGTTATTAAATGAAAACGATTTGCTGATGGCATTAGATGATGTGAATGCATCGACGATTGAATGGTTACAAACTGCGCAAAATTTAGTGAAATACGCCAATGCTGCTGGCGCGTATAAAGATGTCGCAAAGTATCTAAAATCTAATGGGGTGTATTGATTCGCGGTCGATTCGAACCAATATGCTTATCAGACAAATTATGCCCATCAAAAAAAACGCGGATATTAAATCCGCGTTTTTTATTCTTGCTGAATCTTAAACCGATCGATTCTAATTAATCTCACAAAAACAGGTCGCGTAAGCGCTGTTCGGATCGTTCCATTGATCTAATAAACTGAAACCCGCGGTCACTTGATTCATTAATCGATTTTTAAGGTTTGGTTTAACGGAGCTGCTTTGTTTTTGGTCAACCAAGTCCTGAACTTTCGATTGATTGAATAACTCTTTTAAGAACAGCTCATTTTCTGACAGTTTTCTTTTAACATTAAGTACGTCGTAATTTTCTATACCAGCCATTTTCGCAGCTGATTTGATCGCATCGTTTAAACCACCAAGTTGATCGACTAGACCTAGTTCGTGTGCCTTTTTTCCTGACCAAACGCGACCTTGTGCGATTTTATCGACGTCTTCTTTGGTCATGTTGCGACCTTTAGAAACCAAGGTTAGGAAGTTATCGTAGCCAGAGTTAATACTGGTTTGAATAATTTCTGCAACATCGTCAGAAAGAGGCATTCCGCCATCGACTGGATTTGCGTACTTAGTGGTTCCGACGCCGTCTCGGAAAATTCCCCATTCATTTAATGGCTTTTCAAACGTTGGGATCATTCCAAAAATACCGATGGAGCCCGTAATCGTGGTTGAGTTGGCCCAGATTTCGTCGGAGGTGGCCGCTATCCAATATCCACCGGAAGCAGCAACGTCGCCCATTGAGGTGACAACCTTTATACCTTGTGCTTGCGCTTTAACTAGTTCTTGGCGAATCACTTCAGAGGCAAACGCGCTTCCGCCGCCACTATCTACTCGAAGTACAATGGCTTTTACTTTGTCATTCATTCGGGTTTTACGGATTAAACGGGCAACGGTATCGCCGCCGATAGTGCCTTCTTTGTGCTCACCATCCATGATTGTTCCTTTAGTGGTGATAACAGCCACTTTAGCGGTATTTGGATTAACGAAATCGATTGGAGATTTAATTGCTTTTAAATAGTTAGCGTGAGATATGGCCTTGAAAGATTTAGTTTTTTCGTCAAGACCTACTAATTCGATCATTTTTTCTCTAAAGGCAATTCGAGTCATTAACTTGTCCACTAAACCGGCATCCAGTGCAACCTCAGCAGAGTTACCTTTACTGGCTACCAAGGTTTCTTTGTAATTGTTAATGTAAGTCGAGATATCATCAGAAGTTAACGAACGTGTTTTCGCTAAGTCTTGTTGGAATTCTCCCCAAAGGTCGCCCATCCAGGCACGGTTGGCTTCTTTAGCTGGCTCAGACATATTGTCACGAATGAATGGTTCAACCGCTGATTTGAATGTACCGACTTTAAAGACGTGAACGTTTACGCCGAGCTTATTTAACATCGATTTGAAGTAGGTACCGACTCGTGCAAATCCGGTTAAGAAGATGCCGCCTTGTGGGCTAAGAATCACTTCATCGGCTTGCGCGGCGATAAAGTACTGAGATTGTGAAAAGTTATCACCAAAAGCTATCACGGGTTTACCACTGGTTTTAAAGTCTTCTATGGCCGCGGCTAAATCTTGCAATTTAGTGACACCGGCACCCCATAGGTAATTAGTAGAAATCACCAAACTGGTAATACGTTTGTCATCTTTTGCGTTATCTAGCGCTTCGATTAAATCGTAAAGCAATGTTTCTGGCGCATCTTCGTTGCCGGTGGCTTCTTGCATCGCTTTATCGATAGGGTCAGCATAGGTAAGTTGTTCAACAATAAAACCATTGGGCTGTAAAACTAAAGCAACACCGTTTTCGACTTTGGGTTTGCCGTCGGAACTGGCGATAGCAATGACAAAAAAGATAATTAATAAAAAGAAAACTATGTTTAGAAAGATTTTTCGGCTTAAGTCGAAGCCGTACCACAAATTCTTGAATAACTTGGTCATTTTAGTCCCTAGGTTGTGTATTAATACCGATCAAAGCAATACTTGTTGTGTGCGGAGCTGAAAAATTGCTTCGCTTAAACGAGAGCTTATACTAAACGCCTTAAAAGTGTTAGTAGTAATCTTTAATGCAGTATCTTTTTAAGCGTATCTATTTGATTATAAAGCGTTTATGTAAAACAACTAAAGTGTTAGTAAATCTTTCTTGTTGCGTTTAGGCTTTTGCAGTATAAAATTGCTTACCATGAGTCTATCCACCTAACAAAAACAATGGCGTTTGCAACCTATGACCGATACTGAAGCCGATCTGATTGATATAGAAACCAATCGACATTATCCCAAATTGTTTACTCCACTTAAGATCCATAATCACCTAATTAAAAATCGGACTATTATGGGGTCAATGCACACCGGTCTGGAGGAGAAGCGGGGCGGTTTTGTCCGATTAGCACAATATTTTAAAGAAAGAGCGGCTGGCGGCGCTGGATTAATTGTTACCGGCGGGATAGCGCCGAATTTTGCTGGTCGCGTTTCACCTTTTGGTAGCCAATTAAGTTTTTGGTGGCAAGTATCAAAACATCGCAAAGTCACCAACGCTGTTCATTCGGTCGGCGGTAAAATAGCAATGCAAATATTACATACCGGCCGTTATGCTTATCATCCTTTTTCAGTCGCGCCTTCTGCAATCAAGTCTCCAATAACACCTTTCAAACCCAAAGCACTCTCCGTTAGAGGCATTAATAAGACCATCAAGGATTTTGCTAATTGCGCTCGTTTAGCTCAAAAAGCGGGATATGATGGGGTTGAAGTGATGGGCTCCGAAGGCTATTTGATTAACCAATTTATCGTTAGTAAAACTAATCATCGTGAGGATCAATGGGGCGGATCTTTCGAAAATAGAATTCGTTTGGCGATCGAAATTGTCAAATCGGTTCGCGATGCTACCGATGAAAACTTTATCATCATCTTCCGTCTTTCCATGCTGGATTTAGTGGAGAAGGGCAGTAATTGGGAGGAAGTAATTAAGCTAGGCCAAGCGATCGAAAAAGCGGGCGCTTCTATCATTAATACCGGAATCGGTTGGCATGAAGCGCGTATCCCGACCATTGTAACTTCGGTACCACGGGCTAATTTTACGTGGGTCACTAAGAAGCTTAAGCCGCATATTTCAATTCCTTTAATCACTACTAATCGAATTAATACGCCAGAAGTCGCTGAATCCGTTTTGGCGAATGAAGATGCCGAGATGGTCTCAATGGCTAGACCTTTTTTGGCTGATCCAGAATTTATGATAAAAGCGCAAAAGGGTAAAGCAGACCAAATAAATACTTGTATAGCCTGTAATCAGGCTTGTCTCGACCACGCTTTTCAAAATAAGCTAGTTAGCTGCTTAGTTAATCCAAGAGCCTGCGAAGAAACCTTACTGAATTTTACACGAACAAAAAGCATCAAAAATATCGCGGTAGTTGGTGCCGGTCCTGCCGGTATGGCGTTTGCGGTTTACGCCGCTGAGCGAGGCCATCAAGTTACTTTGTTTGATCAAGCCGATAAAATTGGTGGACAACTTAATATCGCTAATCAAGTGCCAGGCAAGGAAGAGTTTTTTGAAACCTTGCGCTATTTCGAAAAATCATTATCTCGACTTTCAGTTGAAGTCAAACTTAATACTGAAGTAGACAAGGCAATGCTTGAGCGCGGCCGATTTGACGAAATAGTGGTTGCCACCGGTATTAATCCACGCACTCCGTCGATAGAAGGAATCGCACATGAGAAGGTTCTTTCCTATATCGATGTTCTAAAACACAAAAAATCTGTCGGTGAGAGCGTTGCTATTATCGGAGCTGGCGGCATTGGTTTTGACGTCGCAGAGTTTTTAACTCATACCGAGTCATTAACCACTCGGCCTGCTGATTGGGAAAAAGAATGGGGGATCGATCGCCAATATCGAAATCCTGGTGGATTAGCAGATAAACAGCAAATTGAAAAATCGCCAAGAAAAGTGTACCTATTGCAACGTAAGATCAGCAAAATTGGCAAGGGACTAGGAAAAACTTCCGGATGGACCCATCGTCTTAGCCTCAAACATAAGAAAGTAAGCATGATTCAGGGCGTGCAGTACTCAAAAATTGACGATGATGGCTTGCATATTGAATTGGACGGAAAAGCCAAGCTGTTATCGGTTGATACGATTGTTTTATGCGCCGGTCAAACTTCCAATAACCAACTATTTAAACAACTAGAAAAGTCCTTTGATCGAGTCCATTTGATTGGCGGCGCTGATGTTGCGCTGGAATTGGATGCTAAAAGAGCCATCAGACAAGCAGCAATTTTAGCCTCTAGAATATAAAAAAGGGCTAAATACTAATCCATTATTTCTATATAAAACAATTAACTAGACGTTTTATCTAACGCTAATCGTCAAGTTGTTATATACCCGTTATCAATGAAGATGCAGGATTCAGCAAGGCTAGAAACGGCCAGATTTGAGGCGAGGAATTTTAGGGCTAGTCGTTCTAGCGCAAAATTTCTCAACAAAGAAGATGGTTGTTTCTAGCCTTGCCCTACGGGTGCTCAGCTAGAAAACTTGACCGGCATTGCCACTCTCGGTAAGGACTAGTCATTGCCTTCAAGTGACGCTTTGTTCAAATTTCCTAGCTGAACACTGAAACCTGCATCTTCATTGATAACGGGTATAAATGTAAATAAGCTATAAGAATCGCGCTGGATAAAATTTAATTTAATTTCTCGTTTAATTTCCTGTCAAAAATTCGATAGCTGCTATATTTAGATTAGGTTTTTTAGAATTGACGTACCAGCTTCCGCTGGGTGTAGTAGTTTTGGAGTGTATTTATGTTGTTGCACAAAGGTTTTATTGGAAAAATTGAATATGATGACCGTCGCGGTATACTGACGGGCGAGGTGCTTAACGCGCTGGATTTACTGGAATTTGACGGTAAAACTGCCGAAGAGTTAAAAATCAACTTTATTAAATGCGTAGAAGACTATTGCCAACTTCACTTCGAGCATCAAGGTTCCAACTCAATTCCTTTTATTGGAAATTACAGTATCAGTCTTAATTCCGATCGGCAAAGCCAGGTTATGAAAGCTGCTAAGAGCGAGGGTTCAAGTATGGAAATTTGGCTGAACCGTCGTATCAACGAGCACTTAGGCGAGTTTTTTAGAGACGACGTCGCTTAGTTGCTTTAAGTATTTTCTTCAAGGCATTAATAAAACATTCGCCAATTCCCACAATTTACCGGATAATTCACTTAATCTTTTTGTTTTGTGAATAGCCTTACGCCTTGAATTCCTTTGAAAAAGTCCAATTCTGGACGATTGATTCCGATCACGATGGTCAACGGATAGATAACTATCTGTTTACCCATTTGAAAGGCGTGCCTAAAAGCCATATCTATCGTATTTTGCGCAAAGGTGAAATTAGGGTCAACAAGGGCCGGATTAAAGCCGTTTACAAACTAAAAAGTGGCGATATTTTGCGTATTCCACCGATCAGAGTCTCTGAGAAAAAAGACGACTCAAAAATTTCAAAACTTGATAAAGTGCAACAACTTGAGTCTTGTATATTAATGGAAACCAAACAGTTTTTGGTTTTAAATAAACCCTCGGGAATCGCGGTACACGGGGGCAGCGGTCTTTCCTTTGGTGTGATAGAAGCGCTGCGAGCGTTGCGGCCGAAGGAGAAATTTTTAGAGCTAGTGCACCGGATCGACCGAGATACGTCGGGCTGTCTGTTAATTGCCAAACGGCGCTCCTTTCTTATCCATTTTCAAAATCAATTGCGACATCGTAAAATGAATAAGCAATATCTGGCGGTGGTTACTGGTCGTTGGCCGAACGGTAATAAACGGGTTGATGTTGCGCTTAAAAAAACTGAGAGACCATCCGGAGAGCGAATTGTGCTGGTCGATAAAGAGGGTAAAGCATCTGAAACCCGATTTTCTTTGGTGCAATCACTTGGGAGTTATAGTTTGATTCGAGCGAAACCGGTCACTGGCCGTACCCATCAAATTAGAGTTCATGCGAGGTACTGTTCGTGTCCTTTGTTAGGTGATGAAAAATATAGCGATATCGAACAGGATCATGGCATATTAAAAAAATTGAAAATCAAAACCTTTATGTTACACGCCGAGCGATTGCGATTTAACTTGCCAGAAACAGAACAAAGTATTGAAGTCGTTGCCCCTTTGCCGGAAAAAATGGCAACGGTGATTAAACGCTTAGAGCAACTGGCCCAGCAGGTTAAAAAATGATAACTGATCGTCCTATTCAATCGTCTATGAATATCAATAAAGATCAGTCTTGCAATACAAATTCTGATTTTGTTGCTAATCTTTCGCAATATTCACTGGTCATCTTCGATTGGGATGGCACATTAATGGATTCCACCGCTCGAATTGTTTCCTGTATGCAATCCACTGCTAAAATAGCCAATTTACCGGTTCCTTCGGAGCAACAGGTAAAAGGCATTATTGGCTTAAGTATGGCAGCAGTACTGGATAAAATGTTTCCAGCGGCAGGGATTGAGCGAAGAACCGAATTAACCGATATTTATCGCCAACATTATATTGAATTGGATACGACTCCTAGCCCTCTTTTTGAGGGGACATTGCCGCTGTTGGAAGAACTAAAATCGCGAAATATAAAAACCGCGGTCGCAACCGGAAAAGCGCGAGCCGGCTTAACTAGAGCACTGGAATCGGTCGACTTATTGGACTATTTTGAATATTCCATCTGCGCCGATGAGGCAGAGTCCAAACCTCACCCAGAAATGGTGCATCGATTATTGCAGCAAACCGGTAAAAGCGCTTCGCAATCGCTGATTATTGGGGATAGTGTTCATGATTTAGGCATGGCCAAAAATGCCGGTGTTGCTTCGATTGGTGTGACCACCGGTGCTAATAAAAAGCACGAATTAGAAGCTTTTGCGCCGCTTCATATTATTGATGATCTTAGCCAGCTTAATCCGCTGTTCGTTTAGTAACCTTTAGTTGAAACCCGCCTTCGACAACAATTGGCAAACAGTTATTAAGGGCAAACCTTCCAGACTCGTTGGATCGTCACTTTGCACCGATTCAAACAAACTAATCCCCAATGACTCCACTTTAAAACTACCCGCGCAGTCGTAGGGTTTATCGATTAAGAGGTAATTTTCGATCTCAAAACTCGACATTTGCTTGAACGTAACGGTGACGGTAGATTGCTGGTAAAACTCTTCAAAGCTTTTGCTATCGAGCAACGCTACGCCGGTGATAAATCGAACGGTTTTACTGGAAAACTCGGCCAGTTGCTTGCTCGCGTTTAGGTGGTTTCCTGGTTTGCCAATGATTTGACGCTCAAATACGGCCACTTGGTCTGAACCAATAATTAGCGCGTCGGAATTATTCTCGGCGATTTTTTTAGCTTTGCTTTTGGCTAACCTTTCTACCATTTGTTCAGCTGATTCATTGCTAATTGAACTTTCATCAATACTTGGCGATATCGTTTCAAATGGAAAGTTGAGCCGCGCGAGTAGCCTGCTACGATATTGTGAAGAGGATGCTAGGATTATTTTTCGCATTAAAACTAAGACTCTTCTTTTTGTTGCGCCATCCACAAATCAAAATAGAAACCCTTGTTAACTAGCAAATCATTGTGATTGCCTTGTTCGACTATTTTTCCTTTATCTAATACTATAATTTTATCCGCGTTAATAATAGTGGACAATCGATGGGCAATCATCAGGCTAGTGGTCTCCTTGGATAGCTCGTTAATGGCCTTTAAAATGGATTGTTCAGACTTACTATCTAAAGACGAGGTTGCTTCATCAAAAACCATAATGGGTGGTTGTTTTAATATTGTTCGAGCAATTGCCACTCGCTGTTTTTCACCGCCAGATAATTTAAGACCGCGCTCCCCAACCATGGTGTTACTACCCTCGGGTAATTGCTCGATAAACCCATCTAAATGCGCCATAGCGATGGCTTGTTGTACGTCTTGCTCGGAAGCTGTGGGACGACCGTAGCGGATGTTTTCGATAATGGTATCGTTAAATAATACCGTGTCTTGCGGTACGATGCCGATAGCTTTTCTTAATGAATGTTGGGTGGATTGTTTAATATCTTGATTATCGATAGTAATGCTGCCGCTGGTCGGATCGTAAAACCGAAATAGCAATTTTACTAAGGTTGATTTTCCCGAGCCACTGGCTCCGACCACTGCAATGGTTTCGCCGGATTTAACGCTGAAACTGATGTCTTGCAGAATTTCTCTCTGTTGTTGGTAACGAAAGCAAACCTTGTTAAAACTAATTTCGCCGTTGCTAATGTTAAGGACTTTCGCGTCGTTTTGATCGGAGACTTTTGGTTTGATTTTGAGTAGTTTAAACATCTGCTCAATGTTAATTAACGACATTTTTATTTCTCGATAGACAAAACCAAGAAAATTAAGCGGTATAAACAATTGCATCATAAACGCGTTAATTAACACGAAATCACCAATGCTCATACTGTTTTCCTGCACGCCCATGGTCGCTAAAAACATCATGCTAGTCATCGACAGACTAATAATAAGCGCCTGCCCGCCATTTAGGGCAAATAAAGACAGTCGGTTTTGTCGGCGAGCGCTCTCCCAGCGCGCTAGGTCATTATCATAGCGATTAGCTTCAAATTCTTCATTGGTATAATATTTAACCGTCTCATAGTTAAGTAGGCTATCAATTGCACGGCTATTGCTGTCGGAATCAGCCTTATTGGCAGCCCTTAAAAAACGATTTCGCCATTCTGTGACATAAACCGAGAAAAAGATATAAATCACAATGGAGGCCAGAGTGACCAGCGCAAAAATAGCGCCGTATTTAGTCAATAAAATAGCAACCACCATCATAATTTCAATCAAAGTGGGTACAATATTAAACACCATAAATCGCATTAAGAAATTAATGCCACTGGTGCCGCGTTCGATATCTCTCGATAGTCCGCCCGTTTTTCGGTCTAAATGAAAATCTAAGTCTAATTGATGCAAATGTTTGAAAACACGGTGGCCAATACGCCGCATTGCCCGTTCAGTCACACGCCCAAATAGAGTATCGCGAATTTCGCCAAACAATACGCTGGAAAACCGTAGTGCGCCGTAAACGAAAACTAACGCCAGCGGTGCAAGCAACCAAGTTTGATTAAACGAAACATCAATAGCATCTATCTTAATCGCTGTATCGGAATCAAGTTGATCGATAATTTCTTTAATAACAAAGGGCAGGCCGATATTTGCCAGCTTAGCGGCAACCATAAAAGCCAGTGCGGCAATGACTCTTCCCTTAAATTCCGTTAGGTAGGGCAGTAAATGTTTTAGAACATTCCAGTTTTCAACATGTTCTGTGTTTGCAGGCTGCTGCGGACGCATCGATATTTATCTTCTAGCATAAGAAAGGTAGGAGCATCATTATACTGATAAAATTCTGTTAGAATAGCGCGATTGTGATTTAGCCGAATTTGCGGAAAATTGGTGTAAATCAATTATTAACTAACTCAAGCGAAAAAAAGGTTAGCTATGTCTGATGATTTTAGAGCAAATTATGAACGTTTTATAGACCAAGCGATTGAATTTGAAGTGGTATGGAATCTTCAATCGGGTGATGGATATGCCATTTGCGAAGCCAATGAGTTTGCAGATAGTTTGGTGATGCCTTTTTGGTCAGATGAGAAACACGCTAAAGCGGCCTGCGTAGACGATTGGCAAGAATATCAGCCCAACCCAATTCGTGTTGACGATTTTATTGATGCTTGGCTGCATGGCTTGGAAGAGGATGAGATGTTTGTAGGAGTCAACTGGAATGCAGAGCTCGATGGCGTTGAAATTGAACCAGTGATGCTTATTGAAGATTTATTAGGCGACGAATGAACATGGATTGGCAGCTAGCCAATGCTTTTGCCAGGCACGAAACTAATAGACGACTTAGTCGAAGCTAAGAAATCAGGTTAGAAAATAGGTACAGGATTAAGTGGGGCATAGCTAGAATTGTTCGAAATAACCGGAAATTACGCTAACTTAGCGGCCAATAGCGCTTTGCGCTAAATTAATCGTCTATTTATTCGATTAATTTTGCCTTTTGTGGATGTTTTGGGTAAAATCGCGCGCCTATGACAGAGAGTGATCCCAAAACGGTTGTTGAAACCTTTATCCAGCCCCGTAAATTGGCCAACAAAAATGGCGAATTGCAGTACCGCTGGAAAGTTGAAGATTTTACTCGGTTAGATGGTTTGTTATTTTCCAATGATGGCGAAATTGCTGTTCATTTGATTGGAGAATACGACGATCGTAAACGCTGTTTAGTTAAAGCGCATATTACAGCAAATTTACAATTACAATGTCAGACTACCTTTGAGCCGATTGCTCATCAAATAGATAGTCGGGTGACTTATTGTACGGTGATAACCGAACAGCAAGTGATTGATTTAGATGACCAATATGAAGCACTTTTGTTAGACGATGGTCAAGTCGACATCAAGCAAGTAATCGAGGATGAGTTGATACTCGCATTACCAATAATTGCTAACAAAAGTAGCGAAGAAGTCGGAATTAAAATGTCTTACGGCGAATTGCCGGAAGATGTAAAGCAGAAAAAGAACCCCTTTGAGGTTCTAGAAAGTATTGAATTTGATAAAAAGTAGAGTTTGATAAGAAATAGTTTTAGATAAAAATTTCATAAGACTTAGAAATACCAAGAATTATATTGATTAATAATATTTAGGAGTAAATCCAATGGCTGTTCAAAAAAGTAAAAAATCTCGCGCTCGTCGTGGTATGCGTCGTTCACACGATGCTCTCGTTTCAAACGAAGCATCATTGTCTGAAGACCAAACCTCTGGTGAGTTACACCTTCGTCATAACATGACTGAAGATGGATACTACCGCGGACGTAAAGTTCTATAAATTCAAACAATTATCGTTGGTTCTAAGCCAATTTATCGTTTAGACTTCCGTCTATACCCGTTATCATTCAAGGTGCAGGATTCAGAGCTAAGCTAGGAATCTAGAACAAGGCGTAAGCCGCAGGAAATGGCTAGCCCTTTTCAAGGCTTACAACGCAGTACAAGGTTTCTAGCTTAGCTCCCGCAGGGCGAGCCATGAAGCTACCATCTTCTTTGTTGCAATAACTTGAATTAGAATGACTAATCCGGCGTCATTGCGCCTCAAATATGGTAGCTTCATGACTCGCTGAAACCTGCATCTTGAATGATAACGGGTATATATGATCAATGTAACGATAGCTGTCGATTGTATGGGGGGGGATTTTGGCCCCTCAGTCACAATCCCAGCAATAAAAACAATTCTAAGCAATCCTAAGAATGCCAGTTCTGCACGGGTTCAATTCCAATTGTTCGGTCAAGCCGATCAAATCAATACTCAGTTGGCCCAGCTCAAGCTTCTCGAAAATTCTAATATCGAAGTTTTTCAATCGGTAGATGACGTCTTGATGACCGATTTACCGTCGACCGCGCTAAAAAACAAAAAACAATCATCCATGCGACTCGCATTAGAATCTGTTCGTGATGGCAGGGCGCATGCCTGTGTGAGCGCCGGTAATACCGGCGCGTTAATGGCCATTTCACGATTTATTCTCAAAATGTTACCTGGCATCGATCGACCGGCTATTATTTCAGCGTTGCCGACTTCCAAAAATGGTCAGGTCTATTTGCTCGATCTTGGTGCGAACGTCGATTGCAATGAAAAACGCTTAGCTCAATTCGCGATAATGGGCAATGAATTGTGTAAGGGGCTCGATGGTATTGAATCACCTAAAGTCGGTCTGTTAAACGTTGGCGAAGAAGAAATAAAAGGTTCTGAGCGCCTTAAACAGGCGGCAAAAATTATCGCAGAACTAGATGGCGTTAATTACACAGGATTTGCAGAAGGCAATCAAATTTTTAGTGGCGATTATCAGGTGATTGTTACTGACGGTTTTACCGGTAATAGTGTTCTTAAAGCTTCAGAAGGGCTTAGCCATTTTCTACTAGATAAAATTAAACATGCCTTTCAAAGGAACTGGTGGACCCGATTTATTGGCTTGCTCGCTAAACCGGTGATAACCCTGTTTAAAGAAGAAATCAACCCAGAAAGATATAATGGCGCTTGTCTAATTGGTTTGCGAGGCATTGTAATCAAGAGTCATGGAAGTGCTAATATTAATGCGACCGTTTGTGCGGTGGAAGAAGCGATATTGCAAGCCACTCAAAAGGTACCGAGTAAAATAAAGAACCAATTGGCGCTTGCAAGTCGGCAACTGGCCTAGCGTCATTTCTACAAATGACTGCCTAACATTTTCGTGGCAACTAACAATGACGGCGTAATTTTTGCGTATTCTTTTAATTTACCTAGACTATTTAAGCCTATGGTCTGACTAGTATTTTTCGACAACACTGATATAGTGGCGCGCATATAATACTGGTAATTTCATTAACTTAACTGGAATCGATTATGACTGACAATCAATCTATATTGGAAACCCAAACAGCCTTTATTTTTCCCGGCCAAGGTTCGCAATCACTAGGCATGTTGGCCGGTTACAGCAACTGCGCAGAATTAAATCAAACCTTTGAACAAGCATCCGACGCTCTTGGTTATGATCTTTGGCAATTGTGCCAAAATGGCCCAGCGGAAGCTCTTAATCAAACCGATAAAACCCAGCCGGCATTGTTAGCGGCAAGCGTGGCAATATGGCGAATTTGGCAGGGTAAAGCACCGCTACCTCGTTTTGTAGCGGGTCATAGTTTAGGGGAATATTCAGCATTGGTTTGTTCCGGTCGGTTGAACTTTGAGCAAGCGATTAAACTAGTAGAACAGCGAGGCAAGTTTATGCAACAAGCCGTGCCTGCTGGTGTTGGTAAAATGGCCGCCATTATTGGCCTAGATGACGAAAAAGTTTTGCGAGCTTGCCAACAATCTGAGGATGGAGAAATTGTCGCGCCGGTTAACTATAACTCTCCTGGACAAATTGTTATCGCAGGTAATCAAGAAGCTGTCGAAAGAGCAATGATTGCTTGTAAAACTGCTGGTGCAAAAAGGGCATTGCCGCTTGCTGTTAGCGTTCCATCCCATTGCGCGCTGATGAAACCTGCGTCACAACAACTAGCAGAGTCTTTAGAAAATATTGATCTGAACGAATCATCCATACAGCTGCTGAATAATGTCGATGTTTCGTTTGAAGCAGAGCCGTCAAAAATTAAAGATGCGTTAGTTAGACAACTTTATTGCCCTGTGCGATGGTCTGAAAGTATTCAATGTCTAGCCAAGCTAGGAGTCACCCATTTTGTTGAATGCGGGCCAGGAAAAGTATTAACTGGTTTGAATAGACGAATAGA
>Ga0316209_1000427_pt1 | contig 76515 bp, 69 predicted proteins | sample 6monopyrite_MG_FD_204945 | JGI IMG/M metagenome (GOLD analysis project Ga0316209, IMG submission 204945) | Microbial mat bacterial communities from mineral coupon in-situ incubated in ocean water Damariscotta River, Maine, United States -... | ecosystem: Environmental > Aquatic > Marine >... | reverse complement strand
TTATGAGTGATGTGCTCTAACCAACTGAGCTATGTTGCCATGATGTAAGCAAAGCCGTTTGACTAGCTTTGAGGGCGCGAATTTTGCGTGTTTTTCGATCTTTTGTCAAGGCTGTTTTGCCTTAAAACTCAAAGCGCCCTTATCCGTTTAAAGCCACTGGATTCCTGCCTGCGCAGGAATGACGGCGACGTTTAAACATTAAACCTGAAGTGCAGTATATCGCCATCCTTAACTATATATTCCTTACCCTCTACGCGCAGTTTACCCGCCTCTTTGGCACCGCTTTCACCGCCATACTGGATAAAGTCATCGTAGGCCATGGTTTCGGCGCGGATAAAGCCTTTTTCGAAGTCGGTGTGTATTGCCGCTGCGGCTTTGGGTGCAGTGGCACCTACCGCTACTGTCCATGCGCGTACCTCTTTTACGCCTGCGGTGAAGTAGGTTTGCAGGCCGAGTAATTTGTAGCCTGTGCGGATGACGCGATTAAGGCCCGGTTCGTCCTGCCCCATTTCGTCGAGGAAGTCTTTCTTCTCTTCGTCGTCTAACTCTACTAGCTCGGCTTCTATTGCTGCACATACGGCTACTACTACCGCACCCTCTTTTTCGGCTTCGGCTTTTACCTGATCCAGGTACGGATTATTTTCAAAGCCGTCTTCATTTACATTGGCAATGAACATGGTGGGCTTGATGGTGAGCAGGTGCAGGTCACGAATGATGTAGTTTTCATCATCGCTCAGGCCCAGGGTGCGTGCCATATTGCCTGCATCTAAATGGGCTCTTACTTTTTCTAGTACCGCGGCTCTTGCTTTGGCATCTTTGTCGCCAGATTTTGCTACCTTGCTGGTTTTATACAGGGCCTTTTCGACTGACTCTAAATCTGCCAGGCCCAGCTCGGTATTGATAACCTCAATATCATTCAGTGGGTTTACTTTACCCGCGACGTGAATGATGTCGTCGTTATCGAAACAACGCACAACCTGTGCGATGGCATCGGTTTCACGAATGTTTGCTAAAAACTGATTACCCAGGCCTTCACCTTTAGAGGCACCGGCCACCAGGCCTGCAATGTCGACAAACTCCATGGTGGTAGGAATAACTTTTTGCGGCTTTACAATTTCTGCCAGCTTATCGAGGCGTGGGTCTGGCATGGGCACCATGCCCACATTGGGCTCGATGGTACAAAACGGATAGTTTTCCGCTTGAATTTCGCCCTTGGTAAGTGCATTAAACAGTGTCGATTTGCCTACGTTTGGTAGCCCTACGATGCCGCATTTAAAACCCATGATACTTTCCTATTACTATTGGCTTATTACTAGCTGCCTATTACCAGCGGCCTATTACTTGTGATCTATTCACTGTGCACATGCACAAATTATTTTGAAAGCTATTTACTGTGTAAACGGTGCACAGCTTTTTCCCAGCTGCCTTCGGCTAGCAGGGGTAGCACTAATAATGCACTGTCTATTGAATTATCTATGCTGATTTGCTCATCTTTTGATGCGCGGTGCAGCACATAGTCGGATACCTGATCGCGGTGACCCGGATGACCAATACCAATTCGTAACCGATGAAACTCTTTGCCCATTTGCGCAATGATATCGCGCAGGCCGTTGTGCCCACCATGACCACCTGCGGTTTTTAGGCGTGCGGTACCTGGCTCTAAATCTAGCTCATCGTGAGCCACCAGAATATTTTCAACGGGAATTTTATAAAATGACGCCAGCTTATGTACTGACAAACCACTGCGGTTCATAAAGGTATCGGGTTTGAGTAGCCACACATCGCGGCCTTCCAATACTAGCTTACAAACTTCACCTGAAAATTTTGCTTCAGGACGAAAATGCGCGCCCTTTAGGCGCGCAATTTCTTCTACAAACCAGAAGCCAGCGTTATGTCGAGTCTGCTCATATTTTGAACCCGGATTGCCTAATCCAACAATCAGCTCGATAGATACAGATTTACCCGACATATTACTGCCTTAAGCCTAGGGCTTATTCTGCTGCTGGTGCTGCTGGTGCCGCTTCAGCTTCTTCATCGTCTTCAGCAACTACTACTTTAGGTGCATGAATTGAGAATACAGTTGTGTCATGGCTTTCATCGCCATGGCTCATGGCCGCCAGCTCAACACCCTTAGGCATTTTAAGGTCAGTTAAGTGAACCGCACCACCCAGCTCTACTGCAGATACATCAACTTCGATGAACTCAGGAATGTCTTTAGGTAAGCAGATAACTTCAACTTCGTTTAATACATGGCTCACTAAACCGCCACCTACTTTAACGCCTGGTGCTACTTCTTCACCGATGAAGTGCAATTGTACGTTTATGTGCATTGGCTTCTTAGCATCTACGCGCTGGAAATCGACGTGAATAACATCAATTTTGAATGGATGATGCTGAATGTCACGTACTATAACTTTTTCTGCTTTCTTCTTACCGTCGACAACTAAATCAACAATAGATGCGTAGAAAACTTCGTTATCAACGTGTGGACGAATCTCACGCTGATCGATCGTTAAACTGACAGGATCACCTGAACCATAAATGATTGCCGGTAAATGTTCCGTTAGACGTAGGCGGCGGCTCGCACCCTTCCCTAAATCTGTACGGGTTGTTGCATTAATTGTAATAGCCATTTGTAGCTCCAAATGTAAATGCCAGGGCGACGCGACCAACGCCAAGGCGAAAAAAGAGCGCGAATTATACATAAACACCAGCCTTAACGCACTGTTTTTAGTGTGTTGGCGAGCATAAAAAAGCCCCGCTATGCGAGGCTTTGAGGTGTTTCTCGCTTAAACCACGCTTTAGTCCATATACATGGAGCTAACTGACTCATCATGATGAATACGACGAATCGTTTCTGCCAGCATGGTGGCGATAGAAAGCAGGCGAATTTTAGGGCAGGCCTGAGCTTTTTCGGTTAGCGGGATTGTATCTGTTACCACTAGCTCATCTAATATCGATGCGTTGAGATTATCAATAGCCGGGCCAGACAATACGGGGTGTGTGCAATAGGCTGAAACGCTGACTGCACCGTGCTCTTTAAGCGCTTTAGCGGCGCTGCATAAGGTGCCTGCCGTATCCACCAGGTCATCCACCAACACGCAGTTTTTGCCTTCTACATCACCAATAATATTCATTACCTTGGCAACATTGGCTCGAGGGCGACGTTTATCAATAATAGCCAGATCGGCATCACCCAGGCGCTTGGCCAGTGCGCGCGCGCGCACTACGCCGCCCACATCCGGTGACACAACTAATAAATTATCATGCCGCTGACGCCATACATCACCCAACAAAATGGGTGATGCATATACATTGTCTACCGGGATATTAAAGAAACCCTGAATCTGGTCTGCATGCAGGTCAACCGTAAGAATGCGATCTACGCCCACACTTTCGATCATATTCGCCACCACTTTCGCGGTAATCGGCACACGTGCTGAACGCGGGCGACGATCCTGGCGTGAATAACCAAAGTATGGCACTACGGCGGTTATTCGCTTAGCTGAGGCACGCCTTAACGCATCGACCATGACCAACAATTCCATAATGTTATCATTGGTTGGCTGGCAGGTAGGCTGAATGATAAAGATCTCTCTACCACGCACCGTTTCTTCAATTTCAACGCTGATTTCACCATCGCTAAATGTTTGAATAGTGGCTTTACCCAGGGATACGTGTAAGTGAGAGGCAATACGACGTGCAAGTTCCGGATTGGCGTTACCGGAAAAAATCATTAACTCGGATGTATCTTCGTTCACAATTATGTTTCGCTACAGGGTTAGCAAGTTATAAAGGGTAGCCTGATGTACAGACCTTATCAAATCCGGGTTTGCATAATAGAGACGTATGCATAAGTCAGTGTCTATTATTGTAGGCTGCTTTGCAGCTGCCTACTTTCTCGATGTAATGAGAAGTATGTTGCCTTAATTTTGGAGGTTTACTCCGGGCTCCTGCCCAATTCCAACAAAGTTGAGCTCTCAGCTGCAAACTTACTACAGCTGGTTAACCCCTTTCAGGTCAGTGGTAAAAAAGCACCACTGATTCAAAATTGTTCCAGACAATTTTGCCGAACCTCTTTTCGGTTCGAACCCTCCCGGAGGAGACTGTAAATCAGTTGTTTTAATGTTTATTACAACGTAACTAACTTACAGTTTTAAATATGGCTGGGCCGGGAGGATTCGAACCTCCGCATGACAGGATCAAAACCTGTTGCCTTACCGCTTGGCGACGGCCCAATAACACTTTTATATTGTTTTGCTGCCACGTGAAATAACAATCACTCATGCAAAACAATGTCACTATTCTTTTTCATCACTTTCTACAGCGCGTAGCTTAGCCTGTAGTGGCGATTGATTCAAACCGTTTGCAACAAATGCTGACCATTGTTCAGGAATGGTTGCCAGTACATTATGTGCCAATTCTGCCGACTCAAATGCGGCAAAGACACAAGCACCGGTTCCGGTTAACTTGGCATCTGCATATTCGTTGAGGTGCTGGATAACTTCAGCAATTTCAGGATGTTGTTGAGTAACAATTGGCTCAAATACATTGCCTAACTCATCAAATACATTTGCCTCATTGGCAGTACCGATTTGAAGGTCGCATATTCTGATGGCTGAGCTGTCTCGTGTCAATTGCGAATTTGTAAATATTTCTGCTGTTGAAATATGCACTTCTGGATTCACAATTAAATAGCTCGATTGTTTAGGCTCTACAGCCTCAAGTTGCTCGCCAACACCCTGCGCAAAAGCCGCGTAACCACGCACAAAAACCGGCACATCTGCACCTAAACCTAAGCCAATTTCTGCCAATGCGTCTTCATCCAGGCCGGTTTTCCATAAATAATTTAGTACCACTAAGGTCGTTGCGGCATCCGAACTACCACCGCCCAGGCCACCACCCATGGGTAATATTTTTTGCAAATAAATATCGGCACCCAGCTCCGTTCCCGTTGCTAGCTGCAATGCCTGCGCCGCCTTTATCACTAAATCATCACCGGGTTTTACACCTTCGAGATCCGTTTTACGCATGATTTTTTTATCGTCACGAATAACAAAGCGTAAGCGATCACCCACATCTAAAAACTGAAACACCGTTTGTAAATTATGATAACCATCATCACGTTGCCCAGTAATTTGTAAAAATAAATTCAGCTTTGCTGGTGCTGGCCAAAATTGATACGCGCTAGACATGCCCAATACTCCACTGTCTAATAATTAACCGCACATCAACTTCCCCTTCGTTGTTTTCATCTTCGCCATTCTCGGTATCAGCTCTACGAATAAATAATTTATGTGGCACTAAAACACCCGATACTTTTTTATGCTTTCTAAATTCAATACGCCAGCCGTCTTGCAACATAACACCGGGCAAACCATTCGGTTTCCACTCACTTACCGAATATGCGGTGGCGCTTGATGGCAGGCCGAGCACCCAATAACGCAAACCACTTACCGGCAAAGGCCAACCATTAAGCTGTAACATCAATTCATCCACATCGGTATCAAACAATGCATCACCCGATGAGGTTTGCAAGCTCACGCCCCGTGCATTGCCATTAATCCACGTGGTTCCCGCACCCAGAGGCGCTTGCAAGCGGATAGTATAATCCGTTGCATTCAGCTGCTGCCAATGATAGTCGGCCTGCCCGCCATCACTGGCTGTTTGCACCGCAATACGCCCATTAATAGACCACTGTTTTATTTGCTGCAATGTTTGCTGTTGCTGCTGCCAGTCTATTTTTTCAGTAACGGCTTCTTTCAGTTGCGATGAAGCGCAACCGAGCAGCCATACATTTATTAGCAGCACGCAATATAATCGAGGGAATTTCATAAAGTGATATTTGGGAATTTTATTTATTCTTTAAAACGCTGGATTGTATCTCTGAGCACAGACTGATTACCATCAAGTTGTTTACCTTTTTGCCAAATACGTTTCGCTTTTTCGGCCTGGCCGCTAACCCAAAGCGCTTCACCAAGATGCGCGGCAATCTCTGCGTCCGGCAAAACCTCAAATGCTTTATTCAACCATTTAATCGCTGATTGATATTCGCCTAAACGGTAATACACCCAGCCCAGGCTATCTAATACTGCCGGGTCTTCAGGCAATAATTGCGCTGCTTTCAAAATATATTCGCGCGCCTCGGCTAAACGCTCTGTTCTATCCGCCAGGGTATAACCCAGGGCATTAAGGGCATTGGCATTTTTTGGCTCATGCATTAGCACCATTTTTAAATCTGATTCTGTTACATCTAACATATTCAGTTTTTCGGCGGTTAAGGCACGCGCATAAAGTAAATCGGTATTCTCTGGCGATTTTATCAGGGCGGTGTTATATAAAAAATAAGCCTCTTGATGACGACTCACTGAGCGTAACACTTCACCCTGAGCCAGAAAGACTTTTATCTGGTTATTTTCATTTTGATCACGATGGCTTAGCGCTTCTAATCGCGACAATGCGTCATCAACCTGCCCTGAATCAGAGACCAGTCCTGCCGATCTAATTTTCGCATCCAACCAGTATTCGCCACTATACACTCGATCATAATTGGCGATAGCCGCCATATCCTCACCCTGGCTCTGTTGTATTCGTCCCAGGTAATAATGCGCCTGCTGGTTGTGATACCCCTTATTCAATAATTCTTGTAAGTATTCTTTTGCCTGGTCGTGTTTATCCAGTTCAATCGATAATAGACCCAGACTTAATAATACGTTTTCATTATCTGGTATTAGTGTTTTAAGTGTTAAAAAATGCCCGAGGGCTTGATCGAACTGCTTAATTTGCACCAGCATACGCGCATATTGCATGCGTAAATGCGTATCTGCAGGACGCTTTTCAACCGCCATGGCAATCGACTGCATCGCCGCTGGCTGATTTTTCAGGCCGCTGAGAATTTGCGCCTTAATCAAGTACGCATCAACCAGGCCATCATCCATTTCAATTAGCTGATTAACATGCACTAAAGCGTCATCATATTTCGCCATATTCGCTTCAAACTTAGCCAGAAGTAATAGGACGAAGGCCTGATGCGGGTGTCTCTGATGCAGTTCCTGTGCTACTTGAAGCGAAAACTGTGGCGTAGTTTCTTTGCCTAAAATATGCGTTAACGAGACAACCGCTTGCTCATTAAACTGATCACCTTGCTCGAATAGTAACTGCTCTATTGATTCTACTGCAGGCATTAACTGCTCTAAACGCACAAGCGCCATTGCACGCATGCGTGTAATGGCATCACTATCAGGCAGCCCTAATGCCATCCAACGGTCGGTGATTTTCACCGCCAGATCACTCTCTCCTGCATATAGTGCTATATATGCCGCCCTTGTAATAACCTGGGGATCATTGCTGATTTCTGCCGCATGCTCGTAGTAATCAATGGATTCGTCCATTTGACCGCGCACACCCGCAAACTCACCTGCCAACAGGTTATATAACAATTCACCCGTTAGTTCTGTTTGCGCAATATCATCACCTTGCACAACCTCTTTCTGCTGGCTGGGTACAGAGCTGCAACTCACCAAACTGACAAATATCAATGGTGATAACAATTTGCACCTTAGAAAACGACACATTTGATGTGATAGCCGTTTATTCAATTACTCACCTCATATACACGGCTTAAAAGACAACCCTTAAGCTTAATAGTAACCCATTTAATCATTATTTCCCGACCCACTGGCCGTTGAATGAAATATTATTGTTAGTAGATGGGTTCAATTAGGCTTAAGTTCAATGCCCATGCAAGACACATAGATACACACTTCATCTCATGCACAACTTGTAATCACCTGCTGTATGGCTCAAAATTGAGTGTTTTCGTTAATCAACCTCACTAGGGCGTTATACGGGTGAACAGAGCTTAACTGCAACTCACTCATTTCAAAGATGTCGATTATCACACTTGGCTTAAACCACAAAACCGCGCCGGTTGAAATTCGCGAGCGCCTCGCATTCTCGCCAGAAAGCCTGGCGGGTGCAGTAAAGTCATTATCGTCCCTGAAAAACATTAAAGAAGCCGCCATTCTATCCACCTGTAATAGAACAGAGCTCTACTGCACCATTAAAGATACAGGCGAGACGGATCAGGGTGCGCTTACTCAACAAGCGATAAGCCAGGTGACCGAATGGTTGAATCAGTTTCACGGGCTTAACAGCGGCGAGGTAAACCAGCACCTCTATGCTCACGATCACACCGATTCCATTCGACATGCTTTACAGGTTGCCTGTGGGCTGGACTCTTTAGTTTTAGGTGAGCCACAAATTCTCGGGCAAATGAAGCAAGCCTATGCACATGCCAATGAACAAGGCACCATGGGCAGTTTATTGGGCAAGTTATTTCAACATGCCTTTTCTGTCGCCAAGCAGGTGCGCACCGACACAGAAATTGGTTCAAGCCCTGTATCCGTCGCCTTCGCTGCTGTTAGCCTGTCCAGGCAAATTTTTGGGGATTTGAGTAAACAGACCGCGCTGATGATAGGTGCGGGTGAAACCATCGAGTTAGCCGCACGACATTTACACGGTAGCCATATTAAACGCATGATTATTGCCAATCGCAGCGTTGAAAAAGGCCAGGCATTGGCCGATCAATTTGATGCCGAAGCCATTGCCTTGCCACAAATCCCCGATTTTTTACATCAGGCCGACATTGTTATTTCATCCACCGCCAGCCCCTTACCCATTCTCGGCAAAGGCGCTGTTGAAAACGCCTTAAAAAAACGTAAGCACAAGCCCATGTTTATGTGTGACATTGCAGTACCCAGAGATGTAGAAGCAGAAGTCGGTGAACTGGATGATGTATTTTTATATACCGTAGACGACCTGCAGGAAATCATTCAGGAAAACATTGAGTCGCGACAGGAAGCGGCTGAACAGGCTCGAGAAATAATTGAAAATCAGGTTGATGATTTCCTTAACTGGGAGCGCGCACTGGATTCTGTTGAAGTGATTCGCGATATCCGCAAAAACACCGAAAGCATTGCCAATGAAATTCTTGAAAAAGCACAAAAACAACTGAGCCAGGGAAAATCACCCGAAGAGGCCATGGCTTTTTTAGCACGCACATTAACCAATAAATTGCTCCACCAGCCAAGTGCTACGCTACGCCAAACCGGTGAAGAAAGCCGCCATGATTTACTTGATTTTGCACGCAGTTTATTTTTAGACAGCGAGCCTAAATCAACAAAAAATCGCAAATAATACGCACTGAAACAAAAGACAAATTATGAAAGATTCGATTCGCCACAAGCTTGAAGCCTTATGTGAACGCCACGAAGAAGTTGGTGCACTTATGAGCGACCCAGACATCATGTCTAAGCAGAATCAATTTCGTGAATTGTCGATGGAATATTCGCAATTAGAGCCTGTAACTAAAGCATTTGGTGAATTTCAATCGGCCGAAGGTGACTTACTCGGCGCAGCAGAAATGCTCAAAGAAAAAGATCCCGAAATGCGTGATATGGCGATGGAAGAAAAGAAAGATGCCGAACAACGCATGGAAACTTTAGAGTTAGATTTACAAAAATTATTATTACCCAAAGATCCACACGACAACAAAAATATTTTCCTTGAAATACGCGCCGGTACCGGCGGTGATGAAGCAGCCATTTTTGCCGGTGATTTGTTTAGAATGTACTGCCGTTACGCAGAAAATCAGCGCTGGCAAGTTGAAGTCATGAGTGAAAACCAGGGCGAGCATGGGGGCTACAAAGAAGTGATTATTCGTATTGTTGGCCAGGGTGCCTATTCAAAATTAAAGTTTGAATCGGGCACACACCGAGTACAACGTGTGCCTGAAACAGAATCACAGGGCCGCGTTCACACCTCCGCCGCAACCGTTGCGATAATTCCTGAGCCTGACCCAATGGAAGAAATCACTATTAACAAAAATGATTTACGCATCGACACCTATCGCGCATCGGGCGCGGGTGGTCAGCACGTTAATAAAACCGATTCCGCAGTACGCCTTACCCACCTTCCCACTGGTGTCGTAGTTGAGTGCCAGGACGAGCGCTCTCAACATAAAAACAAAGCGCGCGCCATGTCATTGTTACAGGCTCGCCTGGTAAGAGCCGAAGAAGAAAAGCAGCACGCCGAGACAGCAGAAACACGTAAGTCGCTGGTCGGTAGCGGCGATCGCTCAGAACGTATTCGCACCTACAATTTCCCGCAGGGTCGCGTGAGTGATCACCGAATCAACCTCACACTCTATAAATTAGATGAGTTTATGAGCGGCGAGTTAGACCATGTGATTTCGCCCTTAATTAACGAGTATCAGGCTGAGCAATTGGCCAGCTTATCTGAATAGCCATAATGGACGTCAGCCAATTACTTAAGTCGGCGACCGAACAACTGCAGGAACTCTGCGACTCTCCGCGCCTCGATGCGGAGGTTTTACTCGCCTACAGCTTACAAAAAAGCCGTACCTGGTTAGTGACCTGGCCCGACAAAGAATTATCTGCCGCGGATATCAATCAATTTGAACCATTACTGCAACGACGAATATCTGGCGAACCGATTGCACATATCACCGGCACACGCGAATTTTGGTCTCTGCCTCTAGCGGTAACCGCCGACACATTAATTCCACGCCCTGACACCGAATTAATGATTGAACAAATTTTGGATATTTACCCCGCCGATGCCAACATAACACTGGCCGACTTAGGCACGGGTAGCGGAGCAATAGCCCTGGCACTGGCCCATGAACGACCTCACTGGGAAATTATCGCCACCGATCAATCTGCCGCTGCTCTGGCAATCGCCAAACAGAATGCGCACAACTTAAATTTAAGCAACATCACATTTAAACTCGGCAGCTGGTTTGAGCCGCTAGACAGTGAAGTATTTGATGTTATTGCCAGCAACCCGCCTTACATTCCACAGGCAGACCCGCACCTCACGCAGGGCGATGCGCGCTTCGACCCCATCACTGCACTCGCCTCTGGTGATGATGGCCTGGATGATATTCGCCTGATCATAGCACAGGCCCGCAGCCACCTAAAACCCCATGGCAGGCTATTTATTGAGCACGGTTACGACCAAAAGCCAGAAATGCTGGATATTTTCACCAAAAATGGCTTCACAGAGATACAACAAGCCCATGATATAGCAAATAACCCGCGCATAACATTTGCAACAAACCCTTAATATTCAACCAGTTAACCTACAATTAAATCTGTTTACAGGTTATTACGCGAGATAAAATTGATTCCCATCAAAGGCTTGCAAAATAACCACACTTCCTCTAAGTTAAGAACTATGAGCGAAGCAGACGAACTAATAAAACGACGCGAACTTCGGTTTTGCCACCTTCACCCTGACCCCAATCAGGCGCGCAGTGCTTTATTACTGTTATCCGATGCTGAAGGCGTTTTAGATATCTCGTTTACCGATGAAATCTCATTATTTATTACCTATGACGTTCGCTACCTAACCCTTGCATCCATTGAAAGCATACTTGTCAGACTGGGCTATCACCTTGATAGCCGCTTGATCAATCGCATGAAACGCGCCCTTTATAATTACTCAGAAGAAACGCAACGCGCCAATCTGGGTGTTTCCGAGAATACAGATAACACCACCCAGGTATTCGTAAAGCGTTACACCAGCAATTATCACGGTTGTCGTGATAAGCGACCTGAGCACTGGCGTAAATACCTTTAGATCCAGTTCTACCTTCCATTTTCACCTCTCTTTGCATGCAGCCATTTCGTTTGATGAGACAAACCAGCAAACCTGCTAATATTGCGCAATGAATGATGAGCAATTGCTGCGCTACAGCCGACAAATTTTACTCCCCAGCTTTGGCATTGAAGGCCAGGAAAAACTCCTTAGCTCCCATGTGTTAATTATGGGGCTAGGTGGCCTGGGCTCCCCGGTGGCGATGTACCTGGCCGCTGCGGGCATTGGAAGGCTCACACTGGTTGATTTTGACAGCGTTGAACTCTCAAATTTACAACGCCAAATTATTCATAGCACCAGTAACCTTAAGCAAAGCAAAGTTGAATCTGCTGCTGCAACCATCCAGCAGTTAAACCCGCTGGTAAATACCACATGCATTAATAAACAGCTCGAAGAAAAAGACCTGAGCGATTTATTGTCAAATGTAGATCTGCTCATTGATGCAACCGATAATTTTGCTACGCGCTTTATGATTAACCGCGCCTGTTTCAGCACCTCTACACCTCTGGTATCGGGTGCCGCCATACGCATGGAAGGACAGGTCAGCGTATTTAATTTTAAAGAGGCAGAAAGTCCTTGCTACCGCTGTCTCTACGATGAGCAGGGTGAGGAAAACACCAGCTGCAGCGAAAATGGCGTAATGGCACCCATGGTAGGAATTATTGGATCTATACAGGCAATGGAGGCAATTAAATTATTAGCCAACTACGGTGAAACACTCACCGGCAAGCTACTTATTACCGATGCCATGTTCCAGGACTGGCGCAGCATGAAATTCAAAAAAGACCCTGGCTGCCCAGTATGCAGTACACCCAACAGTGACCAGAAAAACCCATGAGCTATTCTCCTGGCAGTAAAAACAGCACAACAATAAGCATTCCAAGAACACTGGCAAACCGCCTGCTTACACTGGCTCAACTAGCACCTGAGGCAGAAATTTGCGGCTTAATATCTATTCAGCCAAACAATCAATATCGCGTATACCCTGTCGATAACATTGCCACAGACAAGGCATGTGTATTCGAAATGGATCCGGCCCAACAGATTAGTGCGTTCAAAACTATTCGTGAAAATCAGCAAGAGTTATTTGCAGTTTTCCATAGCCACCCGCATAGCGCGGCTATACCGTCAAATAAAGATATTGATGATGCCGCCTATGAGAGCGTTTTAAATATTATTATTTCGCTGAGTACCCGCGGCGTACTGGATATGCGCGGCTATTTTTATCAGAATGATACGGTTCAAAGCGTCGAGCTAGTCATCGAATAGCTCGACTTAATAAACCAAAAACAAGGACTAGAAGCGCTGTAATACATTCAGCTGTATTGAATCAATCTCATCACGAACGACATATTCAGCGCGCAAGCTGAGCTGTGGACTCAACTCATAACTAGCACCCGCGCCCAGCATAAAGCCACTATCGTCACCCAGGTCTAAGCCTATACGAGCCAACCAGCCCCACTGTGATTTAATCGCCCCATCAAGCACAAAGTTAGCCCATAAGCCATTAGTGTCGTTACCATTGAAACCGTAATCCATATACCCAAGCTCTATCGAGCTATTAACATACTTTAAAACATTGACTGTAGGCAGCTCGTAGGCGACAAACACCTGAAAGCCAAGCTCATCATCAACAGAAGATTGACCTACCGAGTTAATAGCCAGGCCACCCCCCATTGCAAGCTGGTCTCTTTCTAATAGCGGCGCTGTTTCTGCCGATAAAATCGCAGGAAATGAAAGCGAAATAAAACCTAAAAGCCCAGCTCGAACCAACTTAATCGTCATATCCATAATCTCAATAGTGTAAGAAACAATAATCATGCATCTTATAAGAGCCTGCTTTCACCCGTCAAGGCGCACAGATAATATCCTCGACCAAATGCCGACTGGTTAGAGAAACCGCTATTTTAGGCCCTATAGGCCAATATTTTTCGGGTAATGGGAATTACATAGAGATATACTGGTCGAAACCCATGACATCCACCCATAATTTAAACTAACGCATTAATTTATATGAAGTTTACTAGCGCTGTATTTACCTATTTTCTGACATTCACTGCCTCGGTATTTTTATTATCGGCACAGGCCAATACAAATCCGGATGGAAATCAAAGCGATACGCCTACAGCGCTCCAGGCGCTCAAGCCAATGAATGAACACAATCGCACTACTGCAGAAATTGTTAATCGACTCTCTCAGCAACACTATCAGCGCACACAAATTCATATAGACAATAACCTGTCTTCTATAGTTTATGACCGATATTTAAAAGAACTGGATGGTAACAGAAGTTATTTTTTACAAAGTGATATCAATGATTTTGAACCACTACGCTATCAATTAGACGATGCATTTCGTGCACGCCGAGTAGACCCGGGTTTTATTATCTTTAACCGATACCAGCAACGTGTAGCTGAACGTATAGAATTTATGAAACACGTCATTGAGCAAGGTATTGATAAGCTTGATTTCAGCAGTAACGAAAGCATGTATATCGATAGAGAGAACCATGCCTGGCCACAAAGCAAAGAGGAACTTGATACGCTTTGGAAAAAGCGCCTGAAGAATGATGTTTTAAATTTAAAACTGTCTGATAAAAAAGACGCAGAAATTGCTGAGTTATTATCCAAGCGCTACACCAACCAGCTGAAGCGTATTCAGCAAAATAACGCAGAAGATGCTTACCGCATTTATATGAATGCACTAACCCTTAGTTATGACCCCCACACTAATTATTTTTCTCCTCGTGCAACTGAAAACTTCAAAATCCGTATGAGCCTTTCACTTCAAGGCATTGGCGCGATGCTACAAACCGAAGATGAATACACAAAAGTTACGCGCCTAATACCGGCAGGCCCTGCAGATAAAGCCGGCGAATTAAAAGCCAACGATAGAATAGTAGGTGTTGGGCAGGACAAGACCGGCGAAATTGTTGACGTTATCGGCTGGCGACTTGATGATGTAGTGGATTTAATTCGTGGCGAAAAAGGCACCCTGGTAAGACTGTCTATTTTAGAATCCAATGCTATCGATACATCAAAAACAAAAACCATTTCCATTACACGTGACAATGTAAAGCTTGATGAGCAAGATGCCAGCAAAGAAATCATTGAACTGAATAGCTATGGAAAAAAATACCGCCTGGGCGTGATTGATATCCCTAAATTCTACATCGATTTTGCTGCAGCAAATCGCGGCGATCCAGATTACAAAAGCACAACCCGTGATGTAGAAATTCTATTAAAAGAACTCATCGCAGATAAAGTCGATGGCATTATTGTTGACTTACGTGACAATGGCGGCGGCTCACTTCATGAAGTAAATGAATTAATTGGTTTATTTATTGAAACCGGCCCAACCGTACAGGTAAAAGATATTTCAGGTCGCGTTTACATCAATCAGGATAAAGATCAAAAGCTGACTTATAGCGGCCCCTTAGCCGTTCTTGTTAATCGCCTGAGTGCATCTGCATCCGAAATTTTTGCTGGCGCTATTCAAGACTATCACCGTGGCATTGTTGTTGGCACACAAACCTATGGTAAAGGTACTGTACAATCTATGCAGCCCTTATCTCGCGGGCAAATCACCTTAACTCAACAAAAGTTTTACCGCATCTCTGGTGATAGCACACAAAATCGGGGCGTTATTCCAGACATTGAATTACCTTCACTTTATGATGTTTCTGAAGTGGGTGAAAACGCTCTGGAAGCCGCTTTGCCATGGGATAAAATTCAATCTGCACACTTCAGTAAATTTAATGATTTTTCAGAGCAACTGCCGAAACTAAAGGCTCTACATGAAAAAAGAGCGAGCAATGCACCCGACTTTAAATATCTGATAGAAACTAATCGGCTTATTGAAGAACGTCGGCAGATAAAAGAGGTTTCTCTTAATGAAAGTAAGCGACGCACAGAAAAAAAGCAGCTGGAAGATAAGCAAGTAACGCTAGAAAACAATCGCCGTAAAGCACAGGGGCTAGAATTAATTAGCAGCATCAAAGAACTTGAGGATGAAACTGATGAATCAGGTGAAAAAATTGCTAGCGATGATGACAAGAAAAAAGAGGACGCACCCACGCCATTACTCACAGAAACAGGCAATATACTAATTGATTTTATAAATTTAAACTTTCCTAAAATTGCACGTAAGTTATAAGCATTAAAACAATTACGGCCAAATAAGCTAATAACTTATTTGGCCGTAATTTATCAATGAATAATATTATTACCACCAACATGACCCGCATATTTCTCCATCACGCTGCGCACAGGTTTTGGATAGCCCACTATATCCATTTGCTGCATACCTTCATTAAAAAACTGCTGCGCATCATCTGGAATATTAATGATTAACTGATCAAATACCTGCTCCATTAAGCCGATATTATGTGTACGTGTTGCCACAATTCCCCAATTCAAATTAAGCACTCGCCAGGGACGCAATGCATTATTTGCTTCAATATCCTGCTTAATTTGAACGTCTGTTACTTCAATCACATTACCAATTAAAATGCACAGTGCTCGCAAGTTTTCTGCATCCTGCATGGTATTTGCATAGCTAGCTATAGCATTAACCACTATATCTAATTTTTTCAAAACACCTTGATATTGTTTAAGCCAGATAACAATCGGCAAAGATAAACGATGCACCTGAAGCATTTCACTTTGTAAGCTTCGTGAAGCACAGGCATTTGCGATTTCGTCGAGAAGAGTCAATGCAAAATCTGCTATTTCTGTCACTTCATCTTTTGATACTTCATGATCACTATTATTTATTGCATCTGAATCAAGGCGCTGCATAATTTGTATATTTTGTCTAAAGGCATCCATCACCGTTAATAATTTTTCCGACTCATTGTCTGAGTCAACCTTTAAACTCAACGACAATGCCTCCACTATTTCTTCAAATTCCTCACCTAAACTAGCAATGCCTGACTCTAGCATCTTCTTTCATCCTCATAGTGACCCGTATTTTCATCAGGTCATTTAACTGTATTTATTTTATGAATTAAGCTTTAAAATTATAGTTTTATTAAACCATCTAAAGCCTCTAAAGGATAGCCATTATGCGTTTTCTACATACCATGCTTCGCGTTGCAAACCTGGAAAAATCTGTGCAATTTTATACCGAGATATTGGGTATGCGGCTACTGCGCAAGAAAGACTACCCTGATGGAAGATTCACCTTAGCATTTCTTGGTTATGGAGACGAAAGCGAAAATACGGCTATTGAACTGACGCACAACTGGGACACCAGCAACTATGATTTAGGCAATGCTTTTGGCCACCTCGCGATTGAAGTAGATGATGTGTATGAGGCAGTTGCCGCCATCAGGCAGCAAGGTGGAAAAATAATTCGAGACGCAGGCCCGATGAATGCAGGCAATACCATTATTGCTTTTATTGAAGATCCTGACGGTTATCAAATTGAATTACTCGCAGCAAAGATATAAGGCACAAAAAATTAGATTAGCTCGCCCTGCTTTAGCAAGCACACAGATACTCGATTGCGCCCGCCTGCTTTGCGCCACACATCAAGCTAAATTAGCAAGCTATAACCACTGTGTAAAACAGCAAAACCACCAGGCTAAAGCCGTATAAGGTGGAACGAGAAGGCATCAATTTTGGCAGAGAAATCATTTAAATTAATTAAATTTAATTATGGATTCTCTGTACAATATAGTCTGTTTTTTAGCCAAAAGTTAGTTCCACTATGGATATAGTTTACATCGACTCAAATGAGTCCTTAGCCTTAAGCTGCGACACCATCCGACTGAGCAAGGTATTGTGTGTGGATACCGAATTCCACCGCGAAACAACCTATTACCCCGAACTTGCATTGGTGCAAATATCTAACGGTGAGAAAACCTGTTGTATAGATCCACTTAGCATCACCGATTTCACCCCACTTTTGGCGATACTTAATAATGTAAATATCACTAAAGTATTCCATGCATCGCATCAAGATTTAGAGATTTTTAACTACTTGTTTGACACCTTGCCATCGCCTATTTTTGACACTCAGATTGCGGCGGGGTTACTGGGTTATGGCGAACAAATAGGTTATGCCGCGCTCATGCAGAAAGAGCTCAATATAGACATAGACAAATCACAGACACGCACCGACTGGATGAAGCGTCCATTAAGCAATGAACAGCTACTATATGCCGCTAGCGATGTTTACTATCTAGCTAAGGCTTACCCCAAAATACTGGAGAAGCTAGAGTCACTAAATCGATTAGAGTGGCTACAAAATGATTTTTCATCCCTCAGCAAACCTGAACGTTATAAAGTCGACACACAAAGCATCTGGAAAAAAGTTAAGGGCAACCAAAAATTAAACGGCGAGGCACTGGTTATGCTGCAAGCACTTGCCGCATGGCGAGAAGAAACAGCACAAACACGTAACCGTCCAAGGCGCCGTATATTACCTGACGATGCATTAATTGATATTGCACGCTTAAAACCAGAGACTCCAGAAAAAGTAACTCAGCTAAGGTCACTAAACAAATCGCGCCTTAGTAGTGATGATGCAAGCCAGTTAATACAGCGTATGAAAAATGCCCAACGCCTTCCGAAAGAGCATTGGCCAAAGCACGCCAAGCGACACAAGCTAAACCCACGCGAAGATGCTTTAGTCGATGCCCTGTCATGTGTTTTAAAATTAAAAGCCGATGAACATAATATCACCCCACTTAATCTTGCGTCGCGTAAAGATTTGGAAGGCCTGCTGCAAGGTCAAACCGATATTCCATTAATGCAAGGCTGGCGATATTTACATGCAGGCCAGGTGATTGAAGAATTTTTAGATGGTAAATGTTTTTTACAAGCCAGCTCAGGCGAATTAGTGCATAAGAATTTTGAGGTTTAAATATGAGCCAGGACAATACACATGAAATAAACGGCATTAGTGATTTTTTAAATCAGGCCGGTACACAATTTAAAGTATTTGATATGGGTCGCCGTATACAGGAAATACCCAAAGATGATTTCCTGTCCTTTGAACAGGGCGAGATGGCCTACCCACTGCCCTTGCAGCAACAGGCCTGGTTAGGCTTTATTGTATGGACAGAAAATAAAAGCACCGAACTGGTCATTTGGTTTTTAAGATTTCCCCTGGACGCATCGGGCAAGCTGACATCGGGAATTCGTGACGATTTTGTTTTACGCCTGATTAATAAAGACGAAAAACAAGCCGACGAATCAAACCCTTATGGCTATAAGCCCAAGCAAGAACAATTGGCCACTTTTCACGCAAAGGCCGCCAAAATATTAGCTCAACCTGCCTCTAGCTACTACGAACATGCGCGTGATTATTTCTCTGGCAAGCCCGGTTTTGACCAGTGGGCCTTCGTCGGTTTTCAGGGGATTGCCGATGTGTGCGCACGCTTAGATGAAAATGATAATGCCACTCAATTATCATCTGCCATCGAGCACATACCTGTACAACCCTTTGAAGCACTAGCACAATGCCTGGAGCACGAAAGCCTGGATGACAGCATCAGCCAGGCAATTGCTCAGCTAATTGATAAAGAACTGGCAAAAGCCGATTGCAATGCCAATTATATTTCTCTCTGTATCCGCGCATTATCCAACACACAAAACCGCGAGCTACTCACTGAGCAATTAGAGAAAATACTCATAACACCCACAGGCAGCAATCCTGAAGTAATTGCATCAATATCTGGTCGCTGCTGGTTAGCCCTGCAAAATGAAGCTAGCTGTTTGTTATTTTTAGAGGCATTAGCTAATTGTCCAGAGGGGCAAGAGTTCTTTAATCTGGTGATTATCGATCTGATTAATATTCCGGGTATGCAGGACAGCATTCATAAAGCCATTAGATCAAGCGAACGCTCTGAAAAGCTTTCTCAGGCCATTGGTGAGTTATTTAAGAACTTCACTTGATATAATAGAACTTTGTTCCTACTATCTATAAACACTAAATATATAGCCGGGTTTTAAATATAAAATGAATAACGTAAGCCTCTTAATAGCAAAAAACCAACGCCCAGTGTGGTCGTCTGCTTTAGATGATAGCAACATGGAAGCAGTTGACCTGGTAGAGATACCACTGCTAGGCAACATCACCGCTGGAAACCCGATAGAGCGCATTGAAACCCATGAGCTTGTAAAAGTTCCTGCAAACATGGTGCGCAAGAACACTTATGCCCTGCAGGTAAAGGGCAGCTCGATGATTGATGACAACATTTTAGATGGTGACATTATCATTGTAGAAAAACGCATCAGCGCTGAGAACGGCCAATCTGTCGTTGCCTTAATTAACAATGAGCAAGTGACACTTAAAAAGTTTTATATTGAAACAGATGGCATTCGCCTACAACCAGCTAATCCAGATATGGAACCTATTATATTAAAAAATGAAGATGTACAGGTGCTTGGTGTCGTTACAGGTGTTATTCGAAATTTCGAGTAACACCTGATAAGACATCACTCATAAAAAAGCCGACGCATTAATGCGTCGGCTTTTTTATGTTTTGAAATCGTCTACTTATATCCCCAGTAAAGCTTTCATAGCATTAATTTCATCCTTGGCCTGATCCAGTACCTGCATGGCAAATTCAGGATTTTGCCTATCTGGAAATATCTTTTTAAATGCCGGGACGGTTGAAATATCAGGTAAATGAGCCACTTGCTTACGTCGCAAACAATCATATATTTGCGCAATAATAATCACATCTTCTGCACACAAATCACCACCACTATCGCGCATCCAATGTTCGGCATGCATAACCACATTAAGCATTTCTTTTGGCAAATCCCAGGACTTAACCAGCATTACGCCCACGGCAACTTTAAGTGAGTTTATCAGCGACGTAATTTCAGATTCATGCGTAAATTCCAGACCCGTTTTTTCTATATAGGCAATAATGGGTATCACCCCTATATCATGTACCAAACCTGCCAACATTAATTCATCCGCTTCCAATGAATCCACTCGTGTGCCTAAGGAATAACAAATGGATGCAATTTCTATACTGTGCGCATAGAATTTTTTCATCTGTTTTTTCAATACTGGATGTTGTGTTTTGAATAATTGCGCAGCACTAAAACTCAACACTAAACTGCGTGTCATTTTCAAGCCCATACGCAGCACTACATCTCGTATACTACGTATCGGGCTTGAGCCACGCGTAACAGGGCTGTTGGCTACTTTCATTAATCGCGCCGATAACGCAGGGTCAAGCTCGACTAAACGGCTTATCTGCTCTACATCCACATCGGATTGCTCGACTGCCTTGCGAATACGCAAGGCAATTTCAGGCAAACTGGGTAACTGCAATGTCCCAGACTCAACAGCCTGCATGATCTCGTTATAAATACTACTTTCCACGTGGCTCATTGTTTGACTTAAAGGACGCTCATCTACAATGACCTCTTGTTCAATTAATCGATTAAACAAACTTCTATCAAACACTAAAAATACACATGAAGATTGCACGATTAAGTGCATACCCATTTCTTCCTTTTCACGAAATAATGGTTTCAATGATTCTCTTGTATTTGCTTTTATTAACTGTGGATTAACATACTGATGACAGACATCGACTTTTCCTTCTAATAAGTAGATCAACTGCCCCTGGAAGTCGCTGGCATACAGGGTGTCACCCATTTCTTTATATATGCGAGCACCCCTTTTTGCCATTTTAATTCGATCACCGCTAGGCAAATCTTTAAACGGGGACAACTGGTAAATGCGCTCATCTATCACAAAATTATTTTCTGACACAGTTAATCCTTATGTTTTTAAAAGGTTCTTTACTGATAAAATTTCTTCATGTGCCTGTTCAAATACATTACTTACAAAACTAGCATCTTGCTGGTTTGGAAATATTTTTTTAAATGCGGGAACCTGCTCTATTTTCGGTAAACCCTTAACTTGATGCTGCTGCAAACGACTGTATATTTCTGCAAGCATAACTATGTCGCAAGTATCAACTTGATCACCAGAATTACGCTGCCAGTTTTCATAATCTTCTACCACAACTAATAAATCATTAGATAAGCCCCAATGACGTATGACCATACTGCCAACCACTGTTTTCAATCGCCCTATAATTGTTTCCAGCTCATCGTCATCTGCCACCAACAATCCAGTGTCTTCCACATAACTCAATATGGGTATTACACCAATCTCATGAAGCAGCCCCGCCAGCAACACGTGATCGGGGGATAGCTTTCCGCTCTGCTTTGACAGGGCAAAACCAATAGCAGCAACATCAACACTGTGATCATAGAGCCGATGCATTCGTTGGCATAACATTGCAGACTTTGTAGTAAACAATTGTTTGATGGAGAAACTAATCACCAGATCTTTAGCTACATTTAAACCCAGGCGCACAATAGCTGAATGAATACTGTCGATAAATTCTACACCTCGATTCAATGGACCATTAGCCGCATGAATTAATCGCGTCACGATAGCTGGATCTGCAGACACAATGAGCGTGATATCCTCAACATTAACATTTGGCTGCAACATAGCCTTTTTAACTTTTGCAGCCATATCCGGCAAACTGGGCAGTTTCAACGTCCCCATATTAAAGGCATGCATTATTTCGTTAAACAAATTGCCTTCAATTTCATTCATTTCAACCGTTTCTAACTCTTCGCCCGAAATCAATTCATGATTAAGTAAGGTGTGGAACTGCTGCTTATCAAATCTCACTATTTTACAATGCGTTAACGCAACGCCTCTAAGCTCTCGCTCGCCTTCTTTAAATAGGGGATGATAGGCCCGCTTGTCTGATGACTTTACTAGAGAAGATGACTGATCAATTCCGCGCAGATCGAGTTTGCCCTCCATGATATACAAGAACCAACGGTGTTCTTCGTTAGCCATTAGCTCATCGCCTGGACTCAGCTCGATCACATGAGACTGATCTGCCATCTGTAGACGGTGTTCAGCTTGTAGCTGTTTGATTGGGACAATAAATTTAAGAAGCGATGGTTCAATTTGCACGGTTATATTGCTCAATTTTGAGTTTATAAAATATTAGCACTCAGCCTCACCTTTTAAAAATAATGAGTCATCAACATATTGATGACTATATAAATCAATTACCGGACACAAATAATAGATATGTCCGTTTATCAGTGGAAAAGCCGATTTTTTTTGACTATAGTTACCACATGTAACCCATTCCGTAGAGATTAATCATATGACTAAATTTAAGCCCCACGTGATCAATATACTTATTTTATTAGTTAGCTTTTTTTCAAGCGCTGCTTTTGCAGAAAATGCCAAAACTTTTGGTAACTATGTAGTTCATTATAATGCCTTTCGTAGTGACACTCTAACGCCGGAAATAGCCAAGGCCTACTCCCTGACGCGGCGTAACAACCGTATGGTGGTAAATATTACCGTACAGCAGAAAAACGATGGCGTGACAAAACCCGCTAAGGCGAAGGTCAGCGGTTTTGCCAGTAACCTTACAGGACAAACGAAGGTATTAGAGTTTAAAGAAGTTCACGATGGCGAAGTCATTTATTACTTAGCGCAATCACAAGTATCCAACCGTGAAACCTTAAAATTCGATATTACGGTAACACCAGCAGGTGAAACCCTGGTCGCCAAACTTAACTTTAAACAGCAATTTTTTACTGATTAATCCGTTTCCTATTGTAACTCTCCTTAATTGAGCCCTGTTTTCAGGGCTTTTTTTATGTATATGTGCCTGTTTAGTAACGACTTCGGCATACCATCAGAGGCGCATTTCCGTTACAATCATCAGCCCCAAGAATATTCGAATACTCTAAGGCAATCCTAACCCATGACACAACAAAGCTCGTACAGTTATGAAGATCTGCTTAAATGCGGACATGGCGAACTCTTTGGCCCGGGCAACGCCCAGCTACCTACGCCCAATATGTTAATGATGTCGCGCATCAACTTAATTGCAAATGCAGGCGGCGAATACGGTAAAGGCGAAATAAAAGCCGAACTCGATATCACGCCTGACCTGTGGTTCTTCGGCTGCCATTTCCCCGGTGACCCTGTAATGCCTGGCTGCTTAGGCCTGGATGCAATGTGGCAACTGGTTGGGTTTTTCCTTGGCTGGAATGGCCACCCTGGAAAAGGTCGCGCCCTGGGCGTAGGGGAAGTTAAGTTTACTGGCCAGGTATTGCCAACGGCAAAGAAAGTAAGCTACCAGATCAATATAAAACGTGTAATTGCACGTGGCCTGGTAATGGGCATAGCTGATGGTGTAATGATGGTTGATGGCCGCGAAATATATACAGCGAAAGGTCTGCGCGTAGGCCTATTCAGTTCAACTGATGATTTTTAGGTAGTACGATAATGAAACGAGTAGTAATCACCGGATACGGTATTGTCTCTTGCCTGGGCAATGACAAAGCAACAGTGATGGAATCACTGCGTGAAGGCCGATCAGGCATTAAGTTTCAGGAAGAATACAAAGAGGTCGGCATGCGCAGCCATGTAGCTGGCTCTATCGACATTGACTTAGACGAACATATAGAGCGTAAAGTAAAACGCTTTATGGGTGATGCTGCGGCCTATGCGTACATTTCAATGCAACAGGCCATTGAAGATTCCGCTTTAACCGACGACATGGTTTCTAATGTGCGTACCGGCATCATTATGGGTTCGGGCGGCGGCTCACCAAGCAACCAGATTATTGCAACCGACACATTACGTGAAAAAGGCATTCGTCGCGTTGGCCCTTATATGGTGCCACGAACTATGTCGAGCACCGTGTCTGCCTGCCTGGCGACACCGTTTAAAATTAAGGGCGTGAACTATTCAATTAGCTCGGCCTGTGCCACGGGTACACACTGCATCGGTAATGGAACTGAACAAATCCAGATGGGTAAGCAGGACATCATCTTTGCCGGTGGTGGCGAAGAAGAGCACTGGAGCTTAAGCATGCTGTTTGATGGCATGGGTGCTCTATCTACCAAATACAATGAAACGCCAGAAAAAGCCTCACGCCCTTATGATGCAGACCGAGATGGTTTCGTTATCGCCGGTGGTGCCGGTGTGGTTGTATTAGAAGAACTGGAACATGCTAAAGCACGTGGCGCTAAAATCTACGCAGAAGTAGTTGGCTACGGCGCAACATCAGACGGCCACGACATGGTGGCACCATCGGGTGAAGGCGCTGTGCGTTGTATGCAACAGGCATTGGCAACAGTTGATACGCCGATAGACTACATCAATACCCACGGCACCAGTACGCCGGTTGGCGATGTCGCTGAATCTGGCGCGATCAAAGAAGTATTTACAGACAAGATTCCACCCTTTAGCTCAAGCAAATCACTGGCTGGTCACTCATTGGGTGCCGCAGGCGTACAGGAAGCGATTTACTGCATGATGATGATGGAACACAACTTTATTCAGGGCTCTGCCAATGCCGATACACTGGATGAAAAAGTAGCTGGTATGCCTTTGATTACTGAGCGCCAGGATAATGTAGAGCTAAATACCGTACTCACCAATAACTTTGGTTTCGGTGGCACTAATGCCAGCCTGGTTTTCAGAAAGCTAACAGACTAGCTCCATTTCTATCTGCTTATAGTTGCCTACGGATGGGCGCAGTGGCAAAAAATATGAGCAGGGCAATCCATATGGACAATGACAAAACACAACACGACTTTGCCGCACTTGACCCCACTCTGATTATCGATTCAGTGGAATCCTTACAACTGGAAAGCGATGCACGCATTTTCCCGCTTAATTCTTATGAGAATCGGGTCTATCAAATAGGCCTGGAAAGCGATATCCCGAAACGATTGATTGGAAAATACTACCGCCCCAATCGCTGGACAGACGAACAAATACTCGAAGAACATGCTTTCACTCAAGAGCTCGCAGATTTAGAAATTCCAGTCGTCGCCCCGCTACTCTTCAACCAGCAAAGCCTGCACCATTTCAAAAACTACCGCTTCGCACTCTATCCGCAGCGCGGTGGCCGTACCGCCGAATTAGACAACACCGAGCACCTGGAGTGGATTGGTCGATTCTTAGGACGCATACACCTGGCCGGTGCCAGCAAGTCATTTAAGCACCGCCCAGGGATTACAGTTGATGAGTTTGCCACATCAAGCGCTGAGCACCTCCTAAACAAGCATTTTATTCCTGACTACCTGGAAGAAGCCTATCAAAGCCTCACAGACGATATCATCAAACTATTAAAACAGCGTTTTGGCTCCACAACATTTGCACCCATTCGCCTGCACGGCGACTGCCATAGAGGCAACATTCTATGGACTGAGGACGGCCCGCATTTCGTTGATTTTGATGACTGCCGTACCGGCCCAGCTATACAGGATTTATGGATGCTACTTTCAGGTGATTCTCTGGAACAACAACAGCAATTAAATCACGTACTCGATGGATATTTTGAGTTTGCCGAGCTCAACCCTAAAGAACTCCAGCTGATTGAACCACTGCGCTGCCTGCGCTTAATGCATTACGCAAGCTGGCTTGCCAGGCGCTGGACAGACCCTGCCTTTCCAATGAATTTCCCCTGGTTCAACACAACAAACTATTGGGAACAACATGTGCTTGAATTGCGCGAACAGTTTTCACTGCTGCAGGAAAACCATCACTTCCATGTATAAGCCTTTTAAATTTCCCCTATGCATTTTAGATTGCACTCGTTCACAGAGTTAAACTGAATATTATATTTAAACGCTAAGCGACTGTATTTTTTATAAAAAAAGACTAGAATTACTAAAACATTAAAAATGGCACAGCGCGATGATCAAATTTTCACTAAAAACAACATGTTTGGTATTACTCAGCTTGTTCAGCATAACAAGTTTTGCCAGCACTCCATGGGCAGAGGAAGCGGCTTCCCCTATTGCTCAAAATGATGCCGAAGCCGTTACCCCAACAGAATCAACAGCTGAAGCGAATAGCCCTGCAACGACCCAAGATCAGGCAGACGTAAAAGTGACAACACAAGCTAAAACCGCCGGTGACATATTAGCCACGCCAACAAGCAGCGTTGTTTTACTCGACTTTCCGCGGCGTGGCATGAGCACCGATAAAGTAGAGAATGAACTTGGCCGCCCTGTTGATATCGTGCCCGCTGTCGGTACTCCACCTATCAGCCGCTGGATTTACAACGACCGTGTTGTATTTTTCGAAGGCACTTCTGTTATTCACGTAGTGGCTAAATAAAGCCACTGCGTAGTTAGCAATAATTTCATGCGTGGTAGCGCTCAACTGCCGAGCATAAACCTTACTGAACTAAAACTGCCATCACCGGTTACTCAACTACGCGCACCTCTACTTAAAGAAAAACAAGTCCAGTTATTTATCAAAAGAGACGAACTTATTCATCCTGTTTTACAAGGCAATAAGTGGCGCAAATTAAAATACAACTTACTCGACGCAAACATTCAAAAACAACAAACGCTACTTAGTTTCGGCGGTGCCTACTCTAATCATTTACATGCACTCGCTTTTGCTGGACAACAGTTCGGATTTAACACTATTGGTATTATCCGCGGTGAAAAACCCAGCAATACAAACCCTTGTTTACAAGACATGCAAAACTGGGGCATGCAACTAGAATATATTAAACGCATTGATTACAAACAAAAAACCACAAATGATTTTATACAGCGTCTAAGAAACCAATTTGGTAACTTTTATCTGATACCTGAAGGAGGCAACAACCCTCAAGGCATAAAAGGCTGTGCCGAGTTATTAGATGAATTAGATCAGGACTATGACGTAATATGTAGTGAGGTGGGTAGCGGCACTATGCTTTCTTCACTTATCACTCACCATAAAAAATCAAACAGCCAATTCTTAGGTTTTGTCGTGATGAAAAATCGTCAGTTAGAAGAAGATATACACCGTAAGGTAAAAAACACTCAAAAAACCTTAAATACAAAATGGACGTTAAACCATGATTATCATTTTGGCGGTTTCGCTAAAGCAAACAATGAACTTCACCAGTTTATTTTGAATTTTAAAACGCAATTCAATATTCAGCTAGAACCCGTTTACAGTGGAAAAATGTTATATGGACTTTTTGATTTAATCAGCAACGATTACTTCAAGCCTGGCTCGCGCATTCTCGCGATTCATGGCGGAGGCCTACAGGGATTAAGAGGCTATCCTGATTTTTATAAGCGAGAAAAAACACTCAAATATTAATTACAAATAGAGGCTATCACCTAACAACCTAATCCCATATTGCCTCTAAACGATTCAAATCATTTATAAGTTTCCAATCCCCATTACCTTGCTTAACCCGCGCGGCCCAGGCATCAAGTCGTTGTTGATATTCTCTTGGATCAACATTATCGCTTTGCAACTTAGTCACATTAATAGCGACAACATGAGTACCATTAAAATTAATAGGGAAGTCACGTACTTGCCCCTGTTTAATTTCTTCTTTTAAATCTGAAAAAATTAAAATATATTTTTCTGTTGCCTTAGTTTCGTTTAAATATTCTATGGCCTGTAAAAGACCACCGGTAATATCTGTATATTTACTCGGCAATATATCACTACCAAATTTTTCAACCGACTCAAGAAACGCCCTCTTCTGCGCATTTGCCATAGAAGGTCGCAAATCAAAACTCATTCGAGCGACAATATCTTTCTCACTAAAACTTTCACTGTCTATTCTTGCTAAGGCCAATGACTCACCCGATAACAGGGTACCCAACATATAACGCATCACACCCTGGACTTTTTCAAATTGCTGGCTGTATGTACCAGAGGTATCTACCAACACATAAACCGCTTTCTTACTTCGTGGCTCAGAACAACCAAGCAGCAACATTAAAACGACCGTTAGTGATAACCCTAACGATAAAAAAATTCGTTTCATCTTTCTGCTTCCTTTAATTCATCGACTTTGGATGAAATATTTTCCGACAACTCTATTTCAGCATATTTTTTTGCTGGTTTTTCTACTAATTTTTCTAGCGATACAGCTGATCTTTTTTTAAAACTATTTTCTAGTTTCAACGGTATGAAAATAACAAGGTCATATGCATTGATCAGAATTCGCCCAATACCGTAAATCACATTACCCATAAACCGAATAGACACGACCAACATATGTAATAACCAAACACCAAGTAAGCCACTGACCGTTCTAAACGAATAAATAAATGATTCTAGTGGAATCGCTACAAAGGCCAACACAAATGGTAATGTAAAACCCATTACCATCTGCCCTACTGAAGGTATCCAGCGCAAAGCAGGTTCTGCTACATCAGTACCTGAAAGTATTTGTGAAAGCGCTTCTCGATCTGCCGCTAACATATCTCGCATATAAGCTAAGGATGCTTCTATACCTGAAAAAATAAATAAAAATGTCAGCATTATCCAGAAGATTGCTTTACGCTTATGATCATCCAGTAAATTAATAATGGGAAATAATCGAGTAACACCAACAGACTCCATTAAAAACAAACCTAAAATAATTTCAACACTGATAATAAATAAAGCCGCCACATCAGATGCGCGAATCGAGCTAGAACCTAAATAGCTAGATGCTCCAACCATTTCTTCCATTGGCAATGCAACTAACTGAAAATTCACATACATACCAACAAGCGCAAGACCAAGTGCCAAACCAGAGATAAAAAATTGCGTCATTGATGATGAAGATAATAAACGCTCAGAAAAATCTGCCTGCTGGCGAATATTTTCATACGATTGCATCTGACTATCAATAATTGCTGCGCGTTGTTCAAGGCCAGTAATTTTCTTTTCAACTGAATTCAAACTATTCGTTAAAGATCGCCAGTAAGGCATCATTTTTTTTAATAAGTTATGACGTTCACGATTTGCCCGTCTGTATTCCTGTATACTTTTATGCAGTGATTTTTTTAACGTATTATGAATATCACTTAAAATTTTACCAACTACAGAAGAACCGTTGTCCGGTATTTCTGCCACCGCTTCAATTGCTTTCAACCATTCTGGGGGTTTAGGCGGCACTTCTCCAGACTGCGTATAGTCTTCATCGATGCGCGTAATTTGCTCTTCCAAATCACGTTGCAATGAAGGGTAACCACTTAAATCACGATTAACTAATGCCTCGACTCGCTGAAACTCTCTTTCAATAGAACGCTCTGCATGTTCCTGACCTTGCGCAAGCAACACTTCGCGGTTGCGATTACGTAACTGTTTTTCAGCCAGCATGACAGACTGCGCCATAAGACGCAGTGTATTACGTATGCTGCGCACCAGCGACAATATCATCTGATGAACCGGTTGCCGAGCAACGTACATCACAACAATAAGTCCACTCAGCCACACCAATACGGATAGTGCAGGCTGCCCTGTAATTAAGCCTGTCCACAATTCAAAAGTCATACCACGACTCCATTTCAATAAATTTTTTATGTACCCTGATGAGTTTGCTCATCAGGCGATCTCGCCTAAAACCTATGCACGGTTTCAGGTTCTGCCTGTACAAACATAGCAGCTATGTTTAGCGAAAATTGCGACCGCCTATGCAAGATTTTAATCAAGACACTGAGGATACACCATAAAAACCTACTTTTCAGGATTAAGTTATAACTCTAATTACTTGATACTGTTAACAAAACTTAAACCTAAACATGGCGAAAATAGTAAATCTAGTCTATTATTCATATTCAATAGTCCATATTTAACTCCGAAAGATAATGACAACAGCAGAACCCAATAGCACATTAAGCAGTAAACCGCCTTCTATAGATTTCAAGAAGCCCGAGCTTTACTTCAATCGGCAACTTAGCCAGCTTGAATTCAACTGGCGTGTACTACAGCAAGCCCGAGATGAGAGCATTCCTTTATTAGAGCGTCTGCGTTTTCTGTGCATTTTCAGCACCAATATGGATGAATTTTTTGAAATCCGCGTCTCTGGCCTTCAACAAAAAGAAGAATTAGGCGCATCGCTCAATGAGCCAGATAACATCTCGCCCTCACAGATACTCAAAGAAATTAGCCAACGCGCACATGAATTAGTAGATGAACAATATCAAATACTTAACATGATTCTGGATAAAAAAATGGCCGCTGAAAACATTCGTTTTGTAAGAAGAAACGAATGGAACAGCTGTATGGACAATTGGCTAAAAAATTATTTTGAAGATGAGTTGCGCCCAATTATCAGCCCACTGGCTCTGGATCCTGCACACCCATTTCCACGCATCCTAAATAAAAGCCTGCATTTTATTGTTTCACTAAAAGGCAAAGATGCCTTTGGGCGAAACAGTGGCCTGGCCATGGTGCAAATTCCTCGCGCCCTACCACGCATAATTCAATTACCGGCAGAAGAATGTGATTGCGGCCCTAATGATTTTGTTTTTTTATCGTCAGTTGTGCACGCTTACGTAGAATCCTTATTTCCCGGCATGAGCGTTAAAGGCTGTTACCAATTTCGCGTAACACGCAATAGTGATTTATACGTAGATGAAGAAGCTATTGATGACCTTCTACGCGCAGTTGAAGGTGAACTTGGCTCTCGCCGCTATGGTGATGCCGTTCGCCTGGAAGTGGCTCATGACAGTCCCGAAGACATGTGTAAATATTTACTCGACAAATTCGAATTAAGTGAACAGGATTTATATCAGGTAGACGGTCCGGTTAATGTCAACCGACTCAATGAAGTTTACGACTTAATCAACCGACCAGAATTAAAGTACAAACCTTTTGTACCATCTATACCTTCAAAAATTACGCTCAAATCAGATATTTTTGAAGCCATACGTAAACGTGATGTCTTATTACATCATCCGTACCAATCATTTGCACCTGTTGTCGATTTTATTCAGCAAGCATCTATCGACCCTAATGTCTTAGCCATTAAACAAACACTCTATAGAACAGGACCAACCTCTGCGGTAGTCGATGCTTTAGTTAAAGCGGCAAGATTAGGCAAAGAAGTCACCGTAGTTATTGAACTGCGAGCTCGATTTGATGAAGAAGCCAATATTTCTTTAGCCGCAAAATTACAGGAGTCCGGCGCACATGTAGTCTATGGTGTGGTTGGTTATAAAACCCATGCAAAAATGCTACTCATTATTCGTCGCGAGTCACAACACTTAAGACACTATGCACATATCGGCACTGGAAACTATCACTCTCGTACAGCGCGTTTGTATACCGACTACGGACTATTCACATCTAATAAAAAAATATGTGAAGATATAAATCGTGTATTTCATCAATTAACCAGTATGGGCCAAACTAAAAATTTAAATAAACTTTTACAGTCTCCCTTTACACTGCAAGAAGCACTAGAAGCAAAAATTGAAAGGGAACGGCAATATGCATTACAGGGAAAAGAAAGCCACATCATTGTAAAACTAAATTCATTAGTAGATGCAGAAATGATACGTGCTTTATATGAAGCATCTTCTGCTGGTGTAAAAATAGACCTTATTATTCGCGGTATGTGTAGCCTGCGGCCGGGACTCCCTGGAATTTCCGAAAACATTCAGGTGCGTTCAATCATTGGTCATTTTCTGGAACATGACCGAGTTATTTATTTTAAAAACGATGACTCACCTGAAGTATATATTTCAAGCGCCGACTGGATGGAACGCAACTTATACCATCGCGTAGAAATTGCTACGCCTATTGAAAACAAAGCAATACAGGAACGAATTATTAGTGAGCTTGAATATTATTTAATGGACAACACACAAGCATGGATCATGAACCATGATGGAACCTATATACAGGCTTCGCCAGAAAATGGTAAAGAACCCTTTATTGCACAAGAAAAATTCTTAGCAGATTTGGCTGAAAGCAGTTAATTAATCGCTTTCAGCTACATAAGCGATATTATTATTTTACAGAGTGCGCTCGGTTTTCAAGCTTAAACCAATAGCCTCCAAATACACAGATTCACTTTGCAGATCATTAATTGTTAGTGGATGCTCATTCAGCCATTGATCGGGCAACTTCATAACTAGAACACTATCTTCTAAGCTTATTTTCATCACTGGCAAGGTGTTTTCAATTCGACTTCTATGAAATATAACTGACAAGCGTAATATTACGGCTAAATGAATTATTTTCCAGCGCAAGTCTTTATGCATTTCCTTAAACGATTCTTTTAATATTTTACCTCGATGACATAAGATGAGTGCCGCAACGCGACACTGCTCTTGCTGCGAAAAGCCAGCCAAGTTTGCATTTTGAATAATATACGCACCGTGTTTTTGATAAGATGAGTGAGATATATCTCTACCTATTTCATGAACTTTACAAGCCCAGCGTAATAAATCTCTTACATGTTGTTCTTCATCAGAAAACCACTCTTCTTTCAAATTTTCAAAAAAATTAAAGGCCGTTTCTTCAATCCGCTGAGCATGCTGCAAATCAACATGAAAGCGATCTGCCAAAGAATTAATACTTGTATTTCTAATATCATTATCATGTCGACGGCCAACCATGTCATATAGCAGGCCTTCTCTTAATGCACCCTGAGACACGTGCATGTGTTCAATATTTAAAGACTCGAACACACCAGACAATATAATCAAGCCTCCCAGAAAAACGGCCTGTCTACGTTCGCTTAATCCCGGAATATCAAGCTTGCTTATTTTTTTATACTCACTACAAATTGCTACTAGTTTAGTCAAAGCTGCACGACTAATACCTTCGCCTTCCTGCAATTGCATTTCACGTATAACACTTTCAATCGACTTGATAGACCCAGATGAACCAATAGCTGACTCCCAGCCTTTAAGCTTATATGCATAATGAATGGCTTTCATACGCTGCAAAACAAACACACGCGCTTCCTGCAAGCGTTTAGATTTTATTTTCCCATCCGCAAAAAACTTTTGCGTCATCATTACGCAGCCCATCTCTAAACTTTTCATTAGTCTAGGATTAAAATCGTCTCCGATAATTAATTCTGTGCTGCCACCACCAATATCTATAACTAACTTTGATTGATGATTTTGCTCTAAAGTATGTGCAACACCCTGATATATAAGACGCGCTTCTTCAATACCGGAAATAATTTCAATCGGATAACCGAGCGATTGCTCTGCATTAAATAGAAACTCATCCGCGTTTTGTGCCCTGCGTAATGTATTAGTCCCTACCGCACTTACACAATGATCTTCCAGTGATCGTATCCGCTGCCCAAAACGGCTCAAACAATCAAGCGCGCGCTGCTCTACTTCAGCATCTAACTTCCCATCAACATCAAGACCTTCAGCCAGCCTGACCATTTCACGAATCCGGTCGATTATGACCAACTGACCTTCACTTTCTTCGGCAACCACCATATGAAAGCTGTTTGAGCCGAGATCAATAGCCGCGATTGTATTTTTGCTTAAAGAAGTTATGGCTACACCCTCATCATTACGTGTTTTTATGCGCAGTATTACAGATTACATTATTTTTCAGTAAAAATGCGCGGTAATCTAATTATGAGCATAATTTTAGTGCCATAACCATTACTGATATGACATAGATTATAGATAATAGATTTATAAGAGTTGGACAGTTATTTTGAGGTATAAATAAGGCTGATAATATGCGACAAAAATCTCAGCACCTCCCTGTGCTAAGTTTATTCAAATATTGCTAAGCTGCTTGTGAGCGCTTTACATCACTACTTGGCTTACGCGCGCTGTATGTTTTCCCACGACGCTTATGCTTAACATTTGGGCTTCTGCGTCCATTTGATTTTCCTGCATCAAATTTAGGCTTTTGTGATGTTGGCTCTAAACCAGGAATTTCTGTTAAATCATATTTAACATCTAATAACTTCTGTATTCGATACAATATCGGCCAGTCTTGCTGGCCAACAAGTGTATATGCAGAACCCGTTGAACCACCACGACCAGTACGCCCAATACGATGCACATAGTCTTCAGCTTGCATGGGCAAATCAAAATTTATTACATGGGATATTGTTTTTATATCAATACCGCGAGCTGCCACATCGGTAGCCACTAAGACTTTTAAACGTCTACTTTGCATCTGGTCTATAACACGACGTCGCATTGTTTGACGCATATCGCCATGTAGTGCAGCACATGCATGACCATCATCTTTTAGACGTTCAGCTAAACTATCGGCACCTTTTTTAGTCGAGGTGAAAATAATCGCCTGATCCATACTGTCATCAGCCAGTAAATGCGTAAGCAAATTGCGCTTATGACGGAAATCATCTGCCTGCAAAACATGCTGTGTAATTGAATCATGCTTAACTTTTACACCGGCTATTTGTAAACGCGCAGGTGATTTAAGTAAAGCGCGAGCTACTTTATCTATTTGACCTTCCAGGGTCGCAGAGAATAATAAGGTTTGCTTACTCGCTGGCATTTTCTTAGCGATACGCGTTACTTCATCAACAAAGCCCATGTCGAGCATGCGATCCGCTTCATCAAGTATTAACATTTCAATACGTGAAAAATCTATACGACCTGCTTCCATGTGGTCAATTAAGCGACCCGGTGTTGCCACTATAAAATCAACTGGTTGACGCAGCGCTTTCATTTGAGGTGGATATGGCATGCCACCAACAATGGTGGTTGAGCGCATACGCAAATGTTTTGTTAGTTTGAAAATATTATCGGCAACCTGGGTGGCAAGTTCACGCGTTGGCGTTAACACCAATACACGTGGCCCATTACCTGGCAGCGGTGTACTCTTCGATAAATTTTGTAATGCAGGCAATACAAATGCCGCTGTTTTACCGGTACCCGTAGGTGCAGATGCCATGATGTCCTGACCGTCTAAGATCAAAGGGATGGCGCTTAGCTGTATTTCTGAAGGTTCTGTGAAACCTTGCTCTTCTATGGATTTTAAAAGTTCGGGGAGAAGACCCAATTGTTCAAATGACAAGTTAATACCTCGATATATAGAGATTGGCAACAACGACCGACTGTAAAATTACCAGCAGTAATTGCTAATACGCGGCCAACCAGATATACACGGGCTAGTAGCGTCACGATGGATTATGTTTAATCCGGAGGCGCACTATACGGAAATTCACTCGGAAAAGATACAGTATATTAGAATATTTTAACTATCTGCATGCTGTAAGCTCTTGATAGTATAATGATTTTAGTGATCTAAGATATTTTTGGATACTTTTTCCATTAAATAACACAGGCAATCCTGGCGAATCACTTGCGCATCCATGGTTAGCATAGCTGGCATAATCGGTTTTTTAAGCACAATTGTATCTTCATGGTACTCAAAAAAATCTCGGCCGACTTCGCGCTCATCTTCATCAAATGCCTGCAAGTAGGCACTGCTCTCGGGTTCAACCCTGGCCAATACTGTCCCGGCAGCTAGCGCTTTAAAATTATAATTTTCTATTTCAGGCAGTAAATTAATAGTGGCATCATCTTCAAAGCCGAATGAATGCAACTCAGGGATATTCACTCTCGCAACCGTGTGATACAGGTTAACCGTGTCAAAATGATGCTCATCAAGCTCGCTTGCTAACAAGACTCTATGCAAATAACTTAATGCATGATCGACCCCAATGGCCTGCCCTGACAATCCACACTCCAATGTTACTGCCGGGCATAATTCAGCAAATGCCGATGACTGCACGCCTTTAGGTGTGGTGAAGTACACCAGCGTTTCGCTGAACATATAGGCCAGTGTTGTATATTCAGTTTGTAATTTATTTATGCAGGCATAATGAGGATTCTTCCCCGTATTATTATGTATATCGATACTCGCCCAGACATTTTTATCACGCATAATATCTGTAATTTGCTGCATCATATGTGCTTCAGCTAAATAGTGATGCGCCGTACCCGGCCAAACACGATTGTAATCAACTTGTTGTTCTAAACGCCTAACACCTTTTTCTGCGGCCTTTACATTACCGATAAAAATCGAAATTGATTTGGGTAATTTTTTTGTTTGATACGCACGCAATAATTTTTGCAGCGCATAAAAACCCGTGGTTTCATTACCGTGCAATAAAGTGCAAATAAAAACAGGCTGATCTGATTCGCCTTTTAAATGTATTAGAGAAGGCTTAGGTAATACCTCATGCAAGTTTTCCACTGTTGCATGCAAAAAACCTTCCGGCAGCTCTTCATATTGATCAAACATAACTTGCAAAGTCCCAGCGGTGAACCGGCTCACCTGTTTGTTGATTATGATAATAATTTTCCAGTAAGCGCTGCATATTATTCCCCTGATGCGCCACAAATTCGCGCTGCCATTGACTGCCGGTTTGCTTTTTTTCTGCACGCAACTGAATGATATCTAAGTAGTATTCTATGTCTTTTGGATCTAGTTTTAATTGATTCAAACCCAGTTCCGCATGACTAATAAGCTTATCTAAAATTAAATGTCGCATACTGCAGCGCTCATTTCCCGGCCAATTAATTTTTGTTTCCAGACCATGCCTGGCGGATATATAAAAATTATCACGTGCCTGTGAAAAAGCCATTAATTCAGTGGGCGGAATTTTCCCGTTTGCATAATATTGCACCAGGCCAAAATAAAATGCCATATTAGCAACATTGTCTAACATGCTGGGGCCACTGGGAATCACCCGATGTTCAATTCTTAAATGCGCTGTACCATCTTCATCAAAACCAATCAGCGGCCTATTCCAACGCCAGATCGTTCCGTTATGTAAACTGACGGTTCGCATATGGCTGATGTCATCCGAAAATTTCATCGGTAACAACACAGGAAAGTGCTGCAGGTTTTCATCAAAACATTCCATTAAAGAATGACGCGCATAACCTGTTCCAAAACTCACACGATGTACCGGCCCTTCAGCCGCACCACTATAACCGCCAATATCAACGGACTGTTCAAAAACGGGTATGCGTGTTTCCGACCATAAGTCTTTACCAAACATATAAGGTGAATTTGCACTAATCGCAACCATGGGCGCAGAAATTAACAGTGATGCATTGTAATAATGATGCGCCAACTCCATTGGTGCTTGTAAGTGTATTTGTAAAGATGTAGTTGCAGCCTCCAACATGACATTATGATGTTCACTTTTCAGTGATTGATGACCATTAATATTTAAGCGCAAAGGGCGTCCTTTGCGCTGCAACAATACTTGCTCATTTAATGCCTTATATCTCAACATGGGCGAAATATTATTCATGCTTAAATCTGCATCACACAGGGTTTGTAATATCCCCGTACTTAAAACCCGGCAACCAATACTTTCTGCTACGGTTTTGCAATACAGCCAGTGTTGCTGAAAATCGGCCTCAAACTCAGATAAGAACTTTTTCTCTATATTTGCGGGCTTAGCATTTAGCTCAATATTAAACTGCGCCAGTTCTGCGGTATAAAGCGATGTATTGGCGACTTTTAGAAACTGCTCATTACACGCGGCTGGAGACGATTGGTTATCAACCAACCAGGCCTCCATTTCGTAACCCGCCACCGGCTTATGCGAAGAAAATCTGCGCTCATTAAACCAGGTTCGCAGCTCCTCGGTTTCACACTGCAAGCGCAGTTTGAAGCGTTTAAAATCATCCTTTGTAAATTGACTCGTGGTGATCTCCTCGCCCATCTGAAATATTACACCCCAATTTTATTGCTGTATTTTTAAGTCTAGCCGAGTCTGTATGAAAACCAAGCGTTAGCTAAGCCATTGAATTTTATAAAATAATAAGCTTCATTAGGCGCTTGCAATATCAATCTTGTGTAGAATGTCACATTGCTTACGTATATTATTGATTTTAATCAGGTATTGTCTATAAAACATGCTATTATTCTTGATAACAATTTAGGCAATCGAACACATTGCACGCCTAAACCGACTGACTTGAGGATGTATTGGATGAAACTAAACCACTCTTTGCTATTGACCGTATCTACCTTATTTATATTTTTATCCGCTAATAGCCACGCCGGTAGAGAAGGCGTTAATGCATACTATGGCCTGGGCCTCGGCGCTGTATCACAAACAGATGTTGATGCGGCGGCAACTGGTGAAGTCATTCTTGGTATAGAAGAAGATGGCTGGGCATTGGAAGGCATCGCTTTCACCAGCACCGATGCAGGGACGACCAACGCAGCAATTGATAAATCTATTTCAGGTAAAGAAATCGGGCTTGCTTTCCGCTCAATTGAAAAGAATGAGCGCTATTACAAATTTAAGGTAAGTAAAACCGATCTTGATATTGACACAATCGTTACAGCTGGTACTACAACGACAGCGACTACACAAGGCAAGTCATATACCGTCGGTATGGGTTTCCGCATGGACAGAGAGGCGCGTTTAGAAGTGGACTACACATTCCATAATAATGATGACCTGGCTGATCCTGTACACTTTTTAACACTTAGATATATATGGGGTGGCGCGCCTTACCATGGCACAGCATTCTAGTTCCTTACAATTCTATTAATAAAAAGGCAGATCATTGATCTGCCTTTTTATTTTTATGCAAACATTTATTCAAACTTTCAAGTCGCTGCGGCGTCCCGATATCTATCCATTGTCCTTGATACACCTCACCACTAATCTGATTAGCGTCAATGTAATCTCTAATCATCGGCGCTAATGGATACTTACCATTGCTACTAGTAGTAAAAAATTCTTTTGCATAAATACCTATGCCGCTAAAGGTATATTTGACTGCTGCATTATTCAGTAAACGACCATCACTAATAGCAAAATCACCTTGTGGATTATGTTCTGGATTTTCCACCAGAACCAAATGTGCTTTATCTTCTAATTTAAATTCGCGTAATTTTTCAAATGGATAGTCTGTCCATACATCGCCATTAAGCACCAAAAAGGCGTCATCACCTAATAAGGTTAAAGCATTATAAATTCCACCACCGGTTTCTAAGGCCTGGTCTCCTTCATTTGAATAACTAATATTTAAATTATATTTTTCACCATTGCCAATGGCATCTATTATTTGTTGCCCCAACCAGGCAACATTAATAATTACATCCTTAAAACCCGCACGCGCTAAATTAGTTAAGTGATATTCTATTAATCGTTGCGGGCCTGCTTGCAACAAAGGTTTCGGCGTTATGTCCGTTAATGGACGCATACGCTCTCCTCTACCCGCCGCTAATATCATTGCCTTCATTTAATGCGACTCAGTAAAGACTCATCTGCTGTTATATTTAACGAGGATAACAGTTCTGAAAATTTAGATAATTCAGCATAGCGTTCACACACATCCAACACATAGGCCAATGTGCGTGGAATATCATGCATGTAGTTTGGCTTAGCATCACGATAATTTAAACGTGCAAAAATACCTATCGCCTTTAGATGTCGTTGCATGCCCATTAAATCGACCTGCTTTATAAAATTGTTTTTATCAATTTCAAATGGGGATAATTTTATATAAAGCTCAATCCACTCCAGCTGCTTACTTCTTGGCCATGAGATATAACAATCTTTAATCAATGAAACCAGGTCATAACTTGCAGGACCATTCACTGCATCCTGAAAATCTATCACGCCTGGATTATTTTCATTGGTTATCATTAAATTACGCGAGTGATAATCACGGTGCACAAATACTGAAGGCTGCTGTAATGCACTTTCAATTAGTATTGCAAACACATTTGATAAAACCTTACTCTGTGTTTCATCTAAATTCATGCCTAAATGTCTGTTTAAATACCAGTCTTTAAACAAGCTCATTTCTATGTGCAATAAGGCTTCATCATAAGCTGCTAAGTCAGCGCTAATCGTTTGCATTTTAACGATGGATTTAATTGCATCCGAGTACAGGGCATCGGCACTGCTTTCATTTAATTTATCCAAATAGGCTGTAGATCCTAAATCACTTAAGCGCATAAATCCCTGCGACTGATTAAACGCGTAAATATGCGGTGCATGCACACCCGCCGACTCAATCAATTGAGCTATTTTAATAAATGGTTGGCAATCTTCTTTTTCTGGTGGCGCATCCATAATAATAAAGCTGCTGACATCCATAGCATTTGTATGCAGCCTGAAGTAGCGCCTGAAACTTGCATCTGCCGATGCCGTTGTTATCTGATAATTTGACAGTTTTAAATCAGATTCCACCCATTGTTTTATCTGTTGCAGGCGAGGGTCATTATCCTGGATATTTTCAGGTTCTTTATCAATCAGCATATTTAGTGTCTGTGGATTTTTGTTATAATCGCTCAGATTTTAACAGGTAACAGAGTAAGAAACATGACTAAGAAACCAATCATTATTCTCGGCATGGGCGAAATGGCAGGTGTGTTTGCACGTGGTTTTTTACGCTCTGGCTACCCTGTTTACCCTGTTACTCGCAGCATGGATATGCAGCAGCAAGCGACAGCAATTGATGATCCAGAAATGGTACTTATTGCCGTCGCTGAAAAAGACATTCAAAGCGTACTCAAAACCATTCCCGAGGAATGGAAAGATAAACTAGCCCTTTTACAGAATGAACTACTGCCTGATGACTGGCAACAACACCAATTGAACCCTACGGTAATCTCCGTGTGGTTTGAAAAAAAGAAAGGCCAGGATGCCAAGGTACTTATCCCATCACCCGCCTATGGCGCTAAAGCCGATATATTAGTCGACTCACTCAAGGCTATCGACATAGCCGCACGTAAATTAAGCAGCGCTGACGAGCTATTGTTTGAGCTGGTAGTTAAAAATGTATACATCCTCACCAGCAATATTGCAGGCCTAAGAACAGGGGGGACGGTATCGGAGTTATGGAGTCAACATCAGGATATTGCGCGTGATGTGGCCGCAGAGATTATTCTTCTGCAAGAGAAGCTCACCGGACAAAGCTTTGATACACCCAAGCTGATAGATGCAATGCTGGTCGCCTTTAATGGCGACCCAGATCATGCCTGCATGGGGCGTAGTGCACCAGCTCGTTTAGCGCGCGCATTAATGTTGGCTGAGAAACATCAGCTAGCACTACCTTCATTGAAAAAAATAGTCCAGCAGTGTTCATGAAAAAAATAGACTACAAAGAAAACGCGAATACACGCAAATGAAATAAAAGGCTTGTCAACACATCGGCGATAAGCACGCGTCCGAAGCGGTCGCCGTGAATACACTGTTAATTTCGATTACCTGTAAATCTCTATATTTTTTACACATCGAACACACTTCAGACACGTCGACAAGGCTTCCTCCTGCCCTATAACAGCCGCTGATAGATATGTACCTGGTCTCTTGCTTACGCATAGGCAACATTGCCGATACTTAATTTAAAGTGAGAGAAATGCAGCAGGATGAACATCCTGGCGTTATTGTTCTTGACTAAAACGAACGTTCATTCTAGTATAGATTCCATGTCAGCAACTTCTATCAAATCTAGCCGAAATATCCCCGAAGTGGTTATACAGGCAGCTATCCATTTGTTTACAAAACAAGGCTACTTTAATACGTCGGTGCCGGATATTGTTCGCGAATCTGGCGTGAGTACAGGTTCAATTTACCATCATTTCGGCGATAAAGAAGGCATTGCCAAAGCACTGTTTGAGATGCTAGTCGCACGCATGGAAAATGCATTTAACACCATAGAGCGTCAGCATGATACAGCGCAGACACGCTGTCGAGCCGTTATCGAATTGCTATTTCGGCTAACCGAAGAAGAGCCAGAAGTTATGACTTACATGCTCTTTATAAAACATCAAGAAATTATGCCTGGAACGGCACCGATTTGCTCATCGAAACCGTTTCGTCAAATGCGCCAAATGATAGTTGATGGCATGATTAACGGCGAGGTGCGTCATATGAACGATATGGTTGCTGCCGCATCAGTTTTTGGCGGTGCCTTGCGGATGATTAATTTACGTCTGGATGGTGTCCTGGAAAAACCACTTGAGGAGTATCTTGACGAAATATGGCGTTGTGCCTGGCAATCGGTTCGTAAGTAAGATTGCTTTTTTTACCACTAAATTAGAACGATCATTCGTTCTAGGAGTAGTTATGAAATCAATGACAATCATAGTTAGAGAAGATTCCTACGATAAGATCCTAACACCCCTTGCATTCGCTTATTTACAGGCATCTGAGGGAGTTCAGGTAGATATGCTATTTGTTAACTGGGCAGTATTGGCCTTGACGGAAGAAGGTGCAAAAAAGATCAAAGTTCAGGGTGAATATGCAGATAGGGATCAGTGGGTACGTGAACAGGTCGCCAAAGCGGGCATACCTAACGATATATATACGTTAATTAAAGCAATTAAGGAAACGGGGAGTGTGAATTTTTATGCCTGTAGCCTTGCCGCAACAATTTTTGGCGTTGATCAGGACAGCCTTATTCCAGAGGCAGAAGGGATAATTGGCGCTTCCTGGTTCCTAAATGAAAAGGCCGACAAAGCCGATTACAATCAAACCTTCTAATCGAGAAACCATTATGAATAAGTCTGACATTACAATCGCTGAATCATTAGACACGTCAGGAAAGTGCTGCCCCATGCCGATGGTTGATTCCAACAAAGCCATAAAGAAACTGCAATGTGGTGAAGTTCTGGAAATCATCGCAACGGATTCGGCTACCCAGGGCGATATTCCATCCTGGTGTGACCGCACCGGCAATGAGCTTCTACTGGCTGAAGAAATAAATAAAACCTTCAGGTATTATGTTAGAAAGTCATAGTCAACAGTGCTGTTTTTTAATATTTGCATTTACTTGCCTTAAGGCTTCACTGTTAATTAACAGGATATCGATATGTTTATGATTGAGTATAAAAGCATCGCCTGGTGGTATTGGTTGGTGACAGCAGCGCTGCTGACTTTGGGTGTGCTTGGCAATGCGCAGGGTTTTATGCTGGCGATTGGGTTAACTGTATTCCAGTTAATTCACTTTGTCTTTCGTGAAGGTGCTGTGACTGCCTTTCCTGTGCAAGTGCGATTTTGGTATCTCATGCTATTGCTAGTAGCATTCATCGAACCACTACGATTGCTTTACTGGATCCCCTGCATTGGCACCTGGGCACAACTCATCTTTGGTTATTGTACAATGGCGCGCATTGTATCGCTGCTACCCTGGAATCGAGACAAGCCGTTTTCGCTAAAACTGTTACTGGAAACATTCTTCTCCCGTCCAGTGCGAGGCAGTATCAAGCAGGGCTTTGCGCCTGCTGAGTCATAGAGAAAGAGTCATAGGTGAAACGGATAAATATGATATTGCTTAAACACAGCAGCCTGTTTTTGTTGTGCGGATTAGCTTCATTCATCTGCATGGCAGATACCTCACAAAGCAACACAAAGGATCTTTCTAGCGGTGCGCAAACCTGGGCAATTGATAATCAGGGCGTTCATTTTTCCCTGACGCAGATTTTACCGGATCAGCTACGTGCGTTTTTTGTGGGTCGAGGCTTTACCCTGAAACAAGTCGAGCCTTATGCAACATCCTGTGTCTTTATGACCGTGTTGCGTAATGATGATGCGCCTGGTCGTATTCATTTTGTTCGAGATAACTGGTCTATTGTCAGTGGAGACAACAGCTCACCCCCTGAAAAAACAAGCCGTTGGTTACAAAAATTGAAAAAGCATAAGGTGAAAAACTCGGCTCTAATTGCCTTTCGCTGGGCACAATTTCCATCTGAGCAAACCTATGAACCGGGTGGTGACTGGAATCAGGGTATGTTATCGGCGGGTCTAGCTGCAGACAGTCGCTTCGATATCATTGCCCGTTGGGATATTGCGGGCAAATCTTTTGCAACTAAATTAAAAGGCGTGTCCTGTGCAAAATAAATTAGTCATATTGCTACTGTTCTGGACAAGCATTGTTTGTCAGGCTGAAGGACTCCCGCCATTGACGCATAAACTCACCGCTATTAAACCCATTTTGCCTGCGCCGAGTCTGCAACTAAAAGATGCGGATGAAAACACTATCGATATTAAAGGCCTCAAGGGCAAGGTTATCGTAGTCAATTTCTGGGCGACCTGGTGTCCACCTTGCCGTCGTGAAATGGCTTCACTTGAACGCTTACACCTTGCCACGCAGGCTAAAGATGTGGTGATTTTAGCTGTCAATATCGGTGAAGATCTTGATACAGTATTTTCATTCATGGGTCAGATTGAACCGGCACCCACTTTCCCTATATTATTTGATAGAGATGCGGTTTCTATGGATAAGTGGCAGGTTAAAGGCCTGCCCACCACTTACATTATTGACTCGAACGGCCAAATTATTTATCGAGCGGTGGGGGGTAGAGAGTTTGATCACCCGGATATTATTAATAAAGTGCTTGGCCTGCACTAGACGTTACCAATCAGATGAATGTATCCATTAGGTAACGATGTGTCCAATCGGTAAGCTGAACTTTCAAATGATACACAATGCTAGAAGCGTGCCGCTATCGACATGGCGATTTTGATCAAACAAAATAGAGACTCTATATTTGAACGGCAGTTCCAAGTAGGCTGGATCAAGCAAGGCGGATCCACCGCTGCGATTCAAAAAAGCCGGATCCGCTTCGCTTGATCCGGCCTACGCGATTGTTTTAGGGTTAGAGTAAACAATGCTTAAGCGTCTTATTTTGATTGATAAGAAATTCATCTTTGGGCTAAATGACAGATCAAGTTCGCAGCTATTTTGTTGTGTGTTATATTAAATTTTAGCTATTACATGAAAATAGCATTTAATACCAAACACCACCCACACAACAAACAAACATTTGCGTTTATTAGCGTTCATTTGCGTTTTCTTTTAATCTTTTACGATTTTCAAATATCTTCCACATAAAAAATAAAAAAATTAATTAAGCATATCCTTCAATGCCGCCAGGTGATCCCTACCTCTTTTTTTAGATGTGGCCTCATCAAGTTTACGGCTTCCACCTTCCCAGTCCACTTCCTCCTCGGGTAACTCATTTAGGAAACGGCTGGGGTCACACTCTATATCTTCACCATAACGTCTACGATGTTTTGCATAGGTGATAACCAGTTCTTTTTGTGCTCGGGTAATTCCTACATAGGCCAGACGACGTTCTTCATCCAGATTTTCTTCCATAATGCTGGTACGGTGCGGCAAGGTTTCTTCTTCAACACCCACCATAAATACGTAGGGAAACTCTAAACCTTTCGCGGCATGCAAGGTCATTAAGCTCACCGCATCTGTATTGGATTCTTCTTTATTGCGCTCCAGAATATCCATTAAACTCATGTGCGCAACTAGCTCACCTAAATTTTTACCTTTTTCATCTTTATATAAACGCGCCAACCAATCGGTTAACTCGTATACATTTTCCATGCGTTTTTCAGCCACTTTTAAATCGCTGCTTTGATCTTCTAACCAGTTCTGATAACCAATGTCCTTGATCATATCTTTAACAACTTCAATCGGATTACCCCGTTCCGCATTATCACTGAGTAGATTTATCCAATGGGTGAAGTTTTGTATTTTGCTGAGCGCACGTTCACTTAAAATCGTCGCCAGACCCATTTCAAAACTGGCTTCAAATAAACTGATGTCCCGTGAGTTTGAATATTCGCCGAGTTTTTCTAAGGTACTCGCACCTATTTCTCTGCGCGGTGTATTTATGATACGCAGGAATGCCGTGTCATCATCTGGATTTGCGAGCAGTCGCAAATAGCCCATAATGTCTTTAACTTCGGCGCGTTCAAAAAAAGATGTGCCACCACTCACCACATAAGGCACCTGCATTTCGCGTAAATATTTTTCGAAGATTCGCGACTGGTGATTACCTCGATAGAGAATAGCGTACTCACCATATTTAGTGCGTTTTTGAAATTTGTGTGTGTTAAGTTCTACGGTAACACGCTCCGCTTCACCTTCTGCACTGGTGCATTCCACAATACGAATATTGCTACCCAGGCCTAAATCAGACCAAAGCTGCTTCTCAATTTTATGCGGGTTGTTTCTAATTAAATGATTCGCGCATTTTAAAATGCGCGAGGTAGAGCGATAATTTTGCTCCAGCTTAATTAATTTTAATTTTGGATAATCTTCATTCAATAAATCCAGGTTTTCCGGGCGCGCACCACGCCATGAATAAACCGACTGGTCATCATCCCCTACTGCGGTTAAGCGTGGCTCGGCACCTAATAATAATTTTACTAATTGATACTGACTGGCATTGGTATCCTGGTATTCATCCACCAACAAATAATGAATACGCTTTTGCCATTTTTCTAGCACATCCGGGTGCTCCTGAAACAATACCACGGGCTGTAAAATCAGGTCATCAAAATCAAATGCGTTATAGGCTTTTAGTTGTCGTTGATAACGACCATATAACATCGCATGTTTAAGCTCGGTATCATTCTCTGCCGTCGACACCGCCTGATCCGGGGCAATAAAATCATTTTTCCAACGCGATATACGCCAGCGTGCATCTTCGGCATCATCCACATTGCTCAGTGAATCGTTCGCATATAAACCCTTAATTAAAACCAGCGTGTCGGTTGCATCAAATACACTAAAGCCCGACTTATAGCCCAGACTTTTATGTTCTTTGCCCAGAATACGTAAACCCAAATTATGAAATGTAGAGACGATTAAGCCACGGGTCTCGCCTTTACCCAGTAAGCTACCCACACGGGCTTTCATTTCACGAGCTGCCTTATTGGTAAAGGTCACCGCCGCTATATGCATGGGTTTTATCTGGCAATCACGGATCAGGTAGGCAATTTTTTGCGTAATTACCCGCGTCTTTCCACTGCCTGCACCTGCTAGCACTAGCATTGGCCCAGAAATATACTCCACAGCGGCTCGCTGCTGAGGGTTCAAACCGGCTAGGGGAGATGAAGCAGAGTTAAATTTAGAGCTGGGTGAAAATTCGGACATAAACGCTGGAAATAATCAAAAACGAATGGCCGCATAGTGTATCGACTCTGCCTTATTTTCGATATACCTGATGCGCAGTATTTTCTTTGCTATGGTCTTGTTAGAGCTCTACTGCTAAACTTAAGCCAATGAAAATAAACACAAAATTGGGTTTGCTCGACGCTGCAAATCAAATTACTTCCGCTAATTGTGATAGCCGTCCCGACGACCGGCCAGTCAGCCTGATTGTCATCCATAATATTAGCCTGCCCCCCGGTGAATTTGGTGGTCCCTACATTACACAATTGTTTACTAATCAGTTAAATCAAGACGAGCACCCGTACTTTGCAGACATCCATCACCTAAAAGTATCTTCACACCTGCTTATTCGTCGTAATGGTGAAATCATTCAATATGTCCCGTTCAATCAGCGCGCATGGCACGCCGGTGAATCTGAATATTGCGGGGAACAACGCTGTAATGACTTTAGTATTGGCATCGAATTAGAAGGTGATGATGAAACCCCTTTTGAATCGGTGCAATATACAATGCTGGCTGACGTTATACTGGAGCTACAACGAAGCTACCCAGATATCACTAAAAATGCTATAACCGGCCACAGTGATATTGCACCTGGGCGAAAAACAGACCCCGGCCCAGCGTTTAGCTGGAAGCAACTTAATCGACTTTTAAATACATAAACAAGAAAAAATATGGCACTTATTTGCATTCTAATCGGCATTATTTTTGAGCGCGCTAGCGACACACTAGAAAAGCTGCGTAATTTTGAATGGTTCGATAACTACAGTCGCTGGCTGCTACGGACACTACCGGGGTTAATTAAGCAGAACCGATTATCTATCGTTATTCTATTATTCCCCATACTGTTGCTAACCGCTGTGTTACAAAGCTGGTTTGAAGGCCAACTACTGGGTTTAATTGAACTGCTATTTGGCCTGGTTATTTTCGCATTTTGCTTAGGACCTAAAGACCTCAACCGACAAATTAACAACTATCTAGACGCCAAAGAAAACGGCGATGAGGCCACTGCTCACAGTGAAGCATGCAACATCATGCAAAAAGAGGCACCGACAGACCCGGATCAACAAGTCGTCGAGGTAATGCGTTCTATATTGCATGAACCTAATGATCGCTTTTTTTCAGTCATTTTCTGGTTTGTTATATTAGGCCCTTTTGGCGCCTTAATGTACCGCCTTACCACGCACATTATGCGCACTGCAGATAATGAAACGCTGGGTAATACAGCCGCACAATTACAAGCCATCCTGGCCTGGGCACCCGCACGCTTAACCGCCATAGGCTATGCATTAACAGGTAACTATGAAGGCGCTAAGCACGAATTTTATAGCAAGACAAAGCAAGACAATCTCACTGAGTGTAATTACCTAAGCCTTATTACAGCGGGGCAAGGTGCACTAAAAGACTGTACGCCGGGCGAAGAAACCGCATGTATTCGTTCTGCTCGCGCACTGGTTTTAAGAACACTGATTGTTTGGCTTTCTTTTATCGCTATTCTTACGCTAATGGGTATTATCTCATGAGCGAAACGCAGATAGATATTATGCGTCATGGCGAGCCGGAGGGTGGCCGACGTTACCGTGGGCATGGCATTGACGACCCCTTAAGCAAAACCGGCTGGCAACAAATGTGGAATGCCATACCAGAACAACCACCCTGGGATCACATTATTAGTTCACCCCTACTGCGCTGCCTCAAATTTTCTGCAGCACTCGCCGATTCCATGAGCATTCAATTTACGCTGAACGACAACCTGAAAGAGATTGGTTTTGGCGCCTGGGAAGGCCGCACCCCAGATGACATAAAAAACAATGAAGGTGATGCATTAGAACGATTTTTATCAGATCCCGTGAATAATCGCCCACCCGGAGCAGAAGCACTAGAAGATTTTACAGCACGTGTCTGGACAGTATATGAGGAAATTGCAGAACAGTATCGAGGACAACATGTGTTGATAGTAGGCCATGCAGGCGTAGTTCGAGCTATCACTAGCAAAGTGCTCGGCATGTCTTTAGATGATGTGTACAGCCGCTTAAAGGTTGAGTACGCAGCGATTGCGACTACGCGTATTTCAGCTGGTAAAAAGCCCGTAATGGTACTTACGTAAAACATGTTTTAAATATATTTATGTTCTGCATATCAAGCTGGTGGCACCAAAGCCATTACCTCCTGGTTAACATCAACTCCATTTCAGCCGCTGGCAAGGGTCGGCTAAACAAAAAACCCTGAATACTATCGCAACCATTGGCACCTAAAAATTCAAGCTGCTCCTGAACTTCAACACCTTCTGCGATTACATCCATACCCAGGCCATGCGCCATGGCTATAATGGCTTTTACTAAGGCCGCATCTTCATGATCAATTTTTACATCACGCACAAAGGCCTGATCAATTTTTAGCGTATCAATGGGGAAGCGTTTTAAATAACTAAGTGATGAATAACCCGTACCAAAATCGTCCAGTGACAAACTCACGCCCAACTCTTTTATTCTTTGTAAGCGTATCAACGCCACATCAGGATCTATGATAATCGCGCTTTCAGTCAATTCAATACCCAGCATATTTGCTGGCATACCGGTCGCCTTCATTGTATCTTCAATCAGGTTTGGTAAGTTTTCATCTTTCAACTGACGTGCCGATAAATTAACTGAAATTTTATGTAACTTATAACCCGCTTTCATCCAGCGAACGCCTTGCTCGCATGCTTCTTTAATAACCCATTTACCAATTCGATTTATCATCCCCGTTTCTTCCGCGACAGGTATAAAAACACCCGGCGAAATAAAACCATTTTCTGGATGATTCCAACGTATCAATGCCTCCATACCCACCAGCTGCCCTGTCATTGTGCTCACTTGCGGCTGGTAATACAAACATAGCTCTTCTTGCTCAATGGCTTTATGCAAATTATTTTCTAAAGCCAACAATTCAACCGAAGATTTATTCATTGATTCGGTATAAAACTGAAAGTTATTTCGACCCTGGGCTTTTGCGTGGTACATCGCGGTATCTGCATGCTGCAAAATTTCATCCGCTTTTTTGCCATCCACAGGGAACATTGCAATACCTATGCTGGTTGAAATATGTACTTCCTGTCGTTCTAACATCATTGGCAAACTGACATTATCAATAACACGTTCCGCGATATGCGCAACCGCCTGAATGCTCTCAACATCTTCTAATAAAATGGTAAACTCATCACCACCCAGGCGCGCAACAGATGCACTTAAATCACTACTGTTAATCGCCACTGAATCATTTTTACGTACCGCTTCAATCAATCGCTGTGAGGTCACTTTCAATAGTTCATCACCAGCAGAGTGCCCCATGGTGTCATTAATTAATTTAAATCGATCCAAATCAAGAAACATAACCGCAAGCATTTTACCTTTTCTATCCGCTTGCGAAATTGCATGCTGTAATCGATCTATAAACAATCGATTATTCGGTAGTGCAGTCAAACTGTCATGATAGGCAAGAAAGGCAATTTGCTCTTCCGCCAGTTTTCGCTCTGTAATGTCTCGCACTAGAGCCATTACTTCACGACTCTTTAATAACATCATTCGTACTTCGTAGTAATGCACTTTTTTCTCATGCACAATCACAAATTCAAAATGTTTTGTTAATTGCTGCTCAAGCACTTGCTTAATGGAAACATCAAACTTCGACGCTACTTCGCTATTAGTCACATCTTTAAAATGACGGTTAATCAGATCACCCGTTTTTAAGTAATGATGACTACTCTGTCCCAGCTTATAATTAACAATGCGCCCGGTCTCATCCAGATTAAATAACTGATCTGGAATGGCCTGAAAGATGGCACTCATTTCTTCACTGGCTTGCAATAGCTCGTCTGAACTCAGTTTTAATGTCTGTTGCAAGGTACGCTGATTAAGATCGAAATTTTGATATGCATCATCAACAGCACCCAAAAAATCTTTTAAGGGTGAACTAGAAACATCGACTGCTTGCAGATGTTTTTGAATTTGTATTTTTAATAATTGAATGTAGTCAGAATTAGCCATATGCCGGGTATTATAGTTTTGTGATCCCCAGTTCTTAATTTAGCAGTATTTCAACCATTATGCCGTAGGCAATACCCTTTCTAGCAAATAAAAATCAGTCTATATAAAAAAAGCCGAGGCATGCTCGGCTTTTTTTATTGCTGCATGTAACAGGCTTAGGTCTTGTTATAAATCTCCGCACCCTTACCAATAAACTCAATAGACTTTTCCTGCATACCCTTCTGCACAGCTTCATCAGCTGAAATACCCTGCTGCTTCGCATACTCGCGTACATCTTGAGTGATTTTCATTGAGCAGAAATGCGGCCCACACATAGAACAGAAATGTGCAACCTTGGCCGAGTCTTTAGGTAGGGTTTCATCGTGATATTCACGTGCACGCTCTGGGTCCAGGCCTAAATTAAACTGATCTTCCCAACGGAATTCAAAGCGCGCCTTGGACATTGCATTATCACGAATCTGCGCGCCCGGATTGCCCTTCGCCAAATCAGCTGCATGTGCTGCTATTTTGTAAGTAATAATACCTTCTCGCACATCGGCCTTGTTGGGTAGGCCTAAATGCTCTTTAGGTGTTACATAACACAGCATGGCACAACCGTACCAGCCGATATTCGCCGCGCCGATACCAGATGTAATATGATCATAACCCGGAGCAATATCAGTCGTCAGTGGGCCAAGAGTATAAAAAGGCGCTTCAAAACAGTCTTCAAGCTCCTTATCCATGTTTTCTTTAATCATCTGCATTGGCACGTGGCCCGGGCCTTCTATCATTACCTGTACATCATGTTCCCAGGCAACCTTAGTTAACTCACCCAGTGTCTCTAATTCCGCAAACTGGGCTGCATCATTCGCATCCGCCAGTGAACCCGGGCGCAGGCCATCACCCAATGAGAAGCTCACATCATAGGCCTTCATGATTTCGCAGATATCTTCAAAGTGCGTATAAAGAAAGCTTTCTTCGTGATGCGCCAGGCACCACTTCGCCATAATAGAACCACCACGAGAAACAATGCCCGTAATACGCTCGGCGGTTAATGGCACATATTGCAAACGCACGCCGGCATGAATGGTGAAATAATCCACACCCTGTTCTGCCTGCTCGATTAATGTGTCACGGAAAATTTCCCAGGTTAAATCTTCTGACTTACCATTCACTTTTTCCAGTGCCTGATAAATAGGTACTGTGCCAATTGGAATTGGCGCATTACGTAAAATCCATTCACGGGTTTCGTGAATATTTTTACCGGTTGATAAGTCCATCAGTGTGTCGCCACCCCAACGTGCCGACCAGGCCATTTTTTCTACTTCTTCTTCAATGGAAGAGGTCACTGCCGAGTTACCAATGTTGGTATTAATTTTCACGCGGAAGTTACGTCCAATAATCATTGGTTCTAACTCTGGGTGATTGATGTTCGCAGGAATAATGGCACGACCACTGGCAATCTCTTCACGCACAAACTCTGCCGTCATCACGTCTGGCAGGTTAGCGCCGTAGTTTTCACCCGGGTGCTGCTTGAGTAATTTTTTGTACGCAGGGTCTTCACGTAATTCAGTTAAGCGCTGGTTTTCACGAATCGCCACATATTCCATTTCTGGGGTAATAATACCCTGGCGTGCATAGTACATTTGGCTGACATTTTTCCCCGCTAATGCACGACGTGGTTTTTGAATGTGCTCAAAACGCAAATGCGCAAGCGCTGGATCATGTTGGCGTGCTGTACCATATTCAGAGCTTGGGCCGTCCAGCTCTTCTGTGTCATTACGCTCTAATATCCAGTTAGTTCGTACACTCGGCATACCCTTCATTAAATCAATTTCGACATCCGGATCAGAAAACGCGCCGGACGTGTCATACACAGGAATCGGTGGATTGGTTTCAAAGCCAATGCTGTCTGACGTATCGTCCTGCTGTATTTCACGCATGCCTACGCGAATATCATCACGAGAACCCTGTACATAAATTTTGCGCGAGTTACTAAATGGACGGGTTACTTCTTCAGATAACTTGGCTGTTTTCTGGATAAAATCTTCTGGAATCGCACTCATATTGAATCCTCTTGGAAAGATGTGTGACATATATCTCACAACAGGCGCAGAGGCAGCGATCATACTAGGATCGAAGCTTCCCTACGCCAGCATAATCTGGGTCAGGTTCTAAGGGTTTGTTCTGAACCATCCGCTATTAATAACATTCAATAGCTTGATTCAGGGCTTTCTCAGTTTCAGGTAAACGTTACCCAAAGCTCCCCTAGCTTCATAAAGGCCTAGTTTACCTGAGCGAACCAGTCAGGTATAGGGCAACAGATCAGCTGAGGTATAGATGACTACTATAGAGGCATAAAATAGTGTGCGGCTTAGAGGCTACACAAGTTGACAGACAGAGAGTAGAATCAACCGAAATCTAATAAAAATATTAAAAAATTATGGGGTTCGATGTATGCAGTCACATCTAGATCAATGTCGTTACAATATGATTGAACAACAGGTACGCCCCTGGGATGTACTGGACGACAAAGTTCTCAACACCCTCGAACAGATCCCACGTGATCAATACGTACCTGGCCAATACACCAATCTGGCCTATGCCGATACCGCCATTCCACTGAATGCTCAGCAACATATGATGCATCCCATACTCGAAGGCCGCCTGCTACAACTACTGGATATTCAGCCCGAAGACAATGTTCTGGAAATCGGTACGGGTAGCGGCTTTTTAACGGCCTGTCTTGCACACCTGGCCTGTCATGTAGAAAGCGTTGAAATAGATGCCGAGCTTGCAGCAGCAGCACAACAGCGCTTGCAGCAACAATCGATCAATAATGTCAGCATCAGCTGCGGCAATGGCCTTGAGCTTACTAAGCCCAATATAAAATACGATGTCATTGTGCTCACCGGCTCAGTAAGCGAAGCCCCCGAACGGCTTAAACAGTCGCTTGCGCAGAATGGCCGCATGTTTGTGGTGACTGGCTCTGCACCCGCTATGCAAGCTCATGTTATTACGCGCACTGCCGATAATGACTGGACAGATGAAAGCATTTTCGAAACTGTTTTACAGCCCTTAACCCATGGTGAAGCCAGGCCAGATTTCAACTTCTAAATTCGAGCATATTCACAACTTATAAACGCAATATAGAGCGCTCTTACTTACCCTGGTAAATTTTTATCCGAGCTCAGCTTGTTGTCATACCCGGTATTTGGCTTTTTCTAAAAAAAGCATTGCGTAATTAATGATAGCCAGATGGGCTATAGCTTCTTAAAATAAGCGATTGTTATAAACTCGTATTTATCCCTTATGCATATACCCCGGTCAAAGAAGTAAAACATTGAACGAATCACCCAAGCTGCGCAACTACCTCACGCCTAAGTACTGGCCTACCTGGCTAGCACTAGGACTAATGCGACTGGTTTCTCTGTTGCCGCTACGTGGCATAGAATTTTGTGGATCACTGCTTGGAAAGTTACTTTACATCGTTCTCCCCATGCGTAAAAAAGTAGCCGACATTAATTTGCGTATCGCCTTCCCTAATGCATCTCAGGCAGAAATAACACGCCTAAAAAAATGTTGTTTTAACAATATAGGCATCGCTGCATTTGAATTGGCCCTGACCTGGTGGCACGACAAACGCTTACTAAAACTGTGTGAAGTTGAAGGCCTGCAGAACATAAGCAATGTACAGGCCGAAGGCCGTGGCGTAATTATTCTCACCGCTCATTTTACCTGTTTAGAAATTGGCGGCCCGGTGCTCAACCACTACGTTCCCTTTCAGGTTATGTATAAAGCCGCGCACAATAAACTATTCGATCTGTTTATGCGCCACCATCGAGCACGTTTATATAATGCCATTGTGGATTACCACAAACCCATGAGCATGGTTAGAGGTTTAAAAAAAGGCCACGCGGCATGGTATGCACCGGATCAGGATTTTCGCGGTAAAGACATGGTATATATTCCATTTTTTGGCGTACAGGCGTCTGCCTTAACCGCACCGGCACGTTTTGCTGCCATGACGAATGCCGCGGTTGTGCCTTACTACATAACACGAAAGCCTAAGGGCCAGGGCTATAAATTAAGTATTCTGCCAGCACTGGAAAATTTTCCGAGTGGCAATATAGAAGATGACGCCCTGGTTATTAATCAGACGCTGGAACATTTAATCTTACAAAATCCAGAACAATACCTTTGGGTACACAAGCGCTATAAAAATCGCCCAACCGGCGAGGCGGATGTTTATCCAGGCAAACTCAAAAAGCAGCGAAAAAAATAGTGAACTACCGCATCGTTATTTTCTTGCTTTGGCCGGTGTTTTTTTTATACACCCTTAAAATTGCATTCCGCGACAAATCCTCGCGCTATCTGTTGCAACGTTTAGGTTTTTCCTATAGCAACGAACTTGGTGCAGCACTGAAAGAAACTGTCTGGATTCATTGTGCATCCGTGGGCGAAGTAAACACTTATATGCCGCTGCACCGTAAACTGCTTGAACAATTACCTAATACAAATTTCATTATTACAACCAATACCACCACCGGTGCCCGCACAGTTGCACAGCATGCCATGGAACGCACGGCACACTGTTATCTGCCGATAGAATCTGGCTTCGCCATTAAACGTTTTTTAAACGCAGTACAAGCTACTCGCTGTTTAATTATGGAAACTGAAATATGGCCATTACTCTATCAACATTGTGCACAACAACACATTCCAATCAATATTATCAATGCGCGACTTTCTCATCGCACACTCAATGCCAACCGCTGGCTTAAAAAAATTTACAAAGAAAGTCTTCATCATGTAGAAAAAATACTCTGCAAATCCGCCGAAGAAGTTAATCATTTCAAACAGCTAGGCGCCACAGATGAAAAACTGGTAAACGTGGGTAATTTAAAATTCGCACCTGCAACTAACATTACCAGCACTCATGCCATTGACTTAAATTCACGCAGCTATATTGTCGCCGCTTCAACACATAACAACGAAGAAAAACAACTGGCACAACTCTGGTCAGAATTAAATACCGATACACTTTTAGTGATTGCGCCTCGCCACCCAAATAGAAGTGAACAAATACAAAAGCAGCTATCCAGCCTGAATGTTAATTTTTCCGTGCGTAGCAAACAGCAAGCAGTAACACAGGACACACAGATATATCTCGCGGACACATTAGGTGAGCTTACTGCATTTATGCAGGGTGCTGAATTTGTGTTTATTGGCGGCTCGCTAATTCCTCACGGTGGACAAAATATATTAGAACCCGCACGTCTGGGAAAAACCACAGTCTGTGGCCCGCATATGTTTAACTTTGTGGATGAAGTAAATTTATTAAAAGACAAGCATGCCTGTTTTCAGATAAATGATATTGATGAACTGAAGGACACATTTATAAAATTACTACAATCGCCTGATAAGCAGACATTTGGAGAGAATGCCAGAAAGGCATTACAGCAGCAGGAAAATGTTTTGGATAATTATTTGTCTTTGCTTACTAGGCAGTAATATTTACCAAAAAAAATAACATTTAATTTAACACCCTATATGGGGTTAGCACATACGAGTTTCGCCTCTCCCAGTATTTTTTGAAAGCCAACGAACGATATGACTATATTTAAAAATTATTACCATCTATAGACATAATGACTACATTTAGACCTTCCATCTATTTAACTGTTATGCCCATAAATAAGGAAGCGCTATTCTGAAAATTCCATGGCAGCATAATCAATGTATTCTTTGCCTTAGAGATGACATTCTATGCAAGGAGCATTTAATCCCTGATGCGCTTGGCGGGAGGCTTACCTGTAATTTTCTTTGTCGCAAGTGTAATTCTAAGCTTGGAAAAGACTTGGAATCTAAGGCGAAGTCAGATCCTTCTATACTATTGGCAGTTAAAAAACTTCAACCAGAAATCCCTTCATTAACATCTGAAATAATAGGAAGCCATCCGCATATAAGTCATAGCGAACCAGGAACAAATAGGGGGTATGTTAAGAACGGTGAATATAGGGTTAAAGCAAAAAAATTAGAAGATGGCAGCCTTATTCAACCAACTACAGATGCTCGTAATTCTATTTTAAAAACGCTAAAGAGAGCTGGGCATGATGAAGAAGCAATTTTTAAAGCCATGCATACATTTGACAGCGTTCCAGAAAATGAAAAAATCGAACTAGTCCCTGATTTAGAGGTAGTTAAATGGAGTATCAACAAGCTTGAATTGGATTTAAGTAGCGCTCATCTAATGAATCCGTTGATTCCTGCTAAAACAGCATATGAATTTTTAGCATGCCATTTATCAAGCGCCATATATGAAGATGTAAAGCAGCTTTCTGACATACGCGATTCATTTATTAAGTGTGAATTGAATCCGGATATAATCAAAGTTGAGCGCTTGACATCTAATAGATACGAGCCGTTTCATGGTATATATTTTGAGGGTAATGATCCACATGCAAAAGTCCAGGTCAGGCTTTTTGGCTGGTTAGTGTTTAGAGTTCATTTCCTCAAATTATCAGTAGGTGGGCCAAGATTTATTTATACGCATAAATTAGATAACAATGAAGAAGATGTTCGTATTATTGATTAATTAAAAGGGTCGGTGACAAATGAGAATCATTAGCAGCTGTCACCATCCGATTCATCAGAAAAGTAGACCTTTAGTTTTTACTCAAAATCCAAACGTTTTAGATATATTCAGTTCAGTGATATTAGTTATTTACTGAACGTTCAAGGTTCGCCTGCTGGCGCCTTATTTTTCTTACTACAGCCTAAGAAAAGTAAGCAAAAGAATGCCGTTCCCGGTGCCTTGCCCTCATCAAACGGCTGATGTGGGTTCCCGAAAATTATATAAGAGAATATTTAGTGTTTAGTACTCTATTAGTTCAACACTTCGTTTCCGGGTCGTGTCGATGCGCCGTCCTGGCTTATCTCCACTCAAAATCACATCCCTGTGATTTTACCCCTGAGTAGAAATAATTTTCGGCAAGTCACAGGGAAGATTATCGCAAGCCCAGAATTTTTTGTAGGGTGGAACAAGCATAGCGGTTCCACCAAGCTTCATAACAATAATGGATCCACTTCGTTTGATCCACCCTACATCTATTGAAATCACTTTAGGACTTTGCTTTTCGAGAGCAGAAGAGATTAATTTCAATCTGGCGACAACCTGCCCTGTCGCTAGCTGAAAACTGTACACCCGTAGGGGCAATTTCACAGGGATGTGGAATTGAGTGACAATACGCCTGGACGGCGTACCGACACGACCCGGCAAAAGAATAACGAACCAACAGATGAGAAAAATAATGAAAGGAGCCATAAACAGTTTTCAGGAACCCTCATGTTTTTTATGAGGGCTAGCGACTGAGGCGAGCGGGCTTTTTGCTTACTTTTTTGGCTGAAGAAAAAAGTGAGTCGCCAGCAGGCGAACCTTAGACATTCAGTTTACGACTAAGGCAACTGAAAAAAACGACAATCCCATAATTTTATAAACAGAAGATAACGGACAGCTCGTAGGTTGGGGTGAGGTACGAATCAAAAAAATCGCGGCACGTATAACGTTGGGGTTCACAAAAAATATTTACCCCAACCTACATATAATATTTAAAATATTTGTTATCCGAGAAAAACTCAAAGGAACGCTTAGCTGATATGAGCAGCCAAATTTGGTGGAACCGCTATGCTTGTTCCACCCTACAAAATCTTTTGGGCTTGCGACAATCGTCCCGGTGTCTTGCTTACTTCTTTGGCGCTGCTGATAAAGAAGTAAGCCGCCAGCAGGCGAACCTTGAAACCTCAGATTGAGACTTCAAATTGAGAATACAAACACTCAACTACGCGCCTAAATATGCCCCCATAAGCACGTCCCAGTTTTCCTCAGTAAAATAATACTCCTCTCGCAAACCCTGCTGCTTCAATAGCGAGCGCTTAAGGCGCTGCAAGTTATCCAACTTCCACTGCGCATTCTGCGCACCTTCCTGCTGTTTTTCTGTACGTATCTCACTCTTATCAAAATCGATCAAATAAACTATCTTCTGATCATCCAGCAAAATATTATTGGCATTCAGGTCGGCATGATAAACACCCTGGTCATGAAAGCGCCGAATACAAACACCTACACTTTTCCACACAGCATCACCCACCGATGCCTCCGCCAGTCGGCAATCTAAGGTCTGCACATTGGGGATACGCTGCAATAAAATATGCGCACGATATAGGGGAACAATGCCGAGTGGCCAGCGACAAAAAGAGGCGGCGATGGGCTGAGGCACAGATAAGCCTAGTTCGTATAGGTAACTTAATAAACGCCATTCTTTATAAGCGCGGCTGCTTTCTGCCGACCAGCCAATATAGGTCTGTCGATTAAACCTGGCGAGCAGGCCACCGCGTAGATAAGATCGCAATACCGTAGACAAGCCAGCCAGCTCAATGAACCAGGCCTGGCCGCGACCACCCTGGGTAATTTGCTGACAACTTAACGCCTGATCAAAAATACCCTTACTTAGAAAATTAGCCCGCGGTTTATCCAGCAATTCAGGGTCATACAACAAATAGCAGCCATGTCCATTCACTAAAACAGGCGGTTTACCTTGCGTCAAAATCGTCGCCTTTGAGTTAAATTAGTAAAAAATTGCACCAGGGTGCGGCAATGCCGTCATCATACCTAAAACAAAGACTAAAACGCAGTATTTATGCCCTAAATTGGCGCAATATAAGTGTATTCAAGCTTAGTTATACACAACAGCATTAGCCCGGCAAAACAGGGAATTTTAGAGCTTTCTTATAGATGTTGCTTGTCAACAATTTATTTAAATATTTTCAAGTTGTTGTTTATTATGGCTTATTTTTTTATGGTTACTTTTTAAACAATTTAGTAACAATTCCGACATAATCTCATTTCAGCAACAAAAATGCTTTTCATCCACATAGTTATCCACAACTTTTGTGGATAACATACTGAAAGCTTATTCTAGCGTTCAATCGTTCCTTTAGCACCTCTAAAAGTAAGGTTATAGCAAAGAAATCAACAGAAAATAAACAAATCAAACTCAAGCTGCTTATACTCATAACACAATTAAAAACATACAAATCATATGAAAAAATCATTTAGCCCAAAACAACTTAAGAACAGCTTTCTGCAAGCTGTCTGGAACACTAGCGAAACAGAGCTATCCGCCAGCCGTGGCAGAATGATTACCGGCTTACGTATTACGCATCTAATTATCCGCGATTTAATGGCGGGAATGATCACCTTGCGTGCAATGGGCCTGGTTTACACCACCATACTCGCACTAGTCCCCCTACTCGCCGTTAGCTTTTCTGTATTAAAGGGTTTTGGCGTGCATAATCAAATAGAGCCCATGCTACTCAATCTATTTTTAGCCCTGGGCGATAAAGGCCCTGAAGTCACCGCAAAAATCATTGAGTTTGTCGATAATACCAAAGCTGGCGTTTTAGGCTCCTTAGGCCTTGCCCTGCTTTTATATACAGTGATCTCGCTTTTACAAAAAATAGAACAGTCATTTAATTTCACCTGGCATGTGTCTCAGCACCGTTCAATAGGCAAACGCTTTAGTGACTACCTTACCGTTGTATTAGTTGGCCCAGTGCTACTGTTCTCAGCACTGGGTTTAACGGCCTCTATCGCCAATGTGGCGATAATTCAAGATGCCATGCAAATTGAATCCATCGGCTTTATTACACAACTACTGGGCCACCTGGTACCCTACCTACTGGTGATTAGCGCCTTTACCTTCGTTTACATGTTTGTTCCCAATACCAGGGTAAATTTTAAATCCGCGCTTATCGGCGCCATGGTATCCGGCGTGTTATGGGAAACCAGTAGCTGGGCCTTAGCCTCATTTGTTGTTGGCTCATCTAAATACACCGCTATCTATTCTGCTTTTGCATCAATGATTATTTTCTTTATCTGGATATACATTAACTGGGTCATACTACTCATTGGCTGCAGCATCGCCTTTTATCATCAAAATCCAGCACAGCAAAATCTGGACTCAGCCAGCATAAACTTAAGCAATCGCGAAAAGGAGTCCATCGCCTTAAATATTATGGCGCTGATTGGTAAACACTATTACGCACACCAGCCCGCCTGGACGATTGAAGCGCTGGCGATGCAGATGAAAATCAACATGGATGCTTGTGCGATGATCATTGAACAGTTGTTGAATAAAAAACTTTTAATAGAAACCGCAGAATCACCCAGTACTTTTCTCCCGGCCTATGATTTAGAAGTTTTATCGTTACATGATATTATTTTATCAATACGAACATCTGGAGAAAGCGAATACACCCCTTTCGAGAACTTGCAAATTGAAGAGAATATTAAACAGATCCAACAAGAAATAGATAATTCAATCGAAGACATACTCAAGCAGAAATCATTAAAAGATTTATCTATTTAAGCGGATATCTTACCGATTATTATCTAAGTAAATACCTGTTAACGCTATTAGCAGACACCCATTAAGCTAATTACCACAAACAAAAACGGCTATCAATAGATAGCCGTTTTTGTTTAATCTATATTTTACTATTAGAGACTTTTGCACGAAGTGTAAAAGTCGATTGGCACATGGATGTGCCAACAAAATCGATTACGCAAGTAATTGATTTTGGGAGATTTTGAAAAATGACATTTTTTAGAATCGTTGCTTTACCGAGCCAGGAATGGCTCGTGCAAAGCTCTCTATTAAATGTTAAAGCAGCTTAAGTATCATAGCCAAGATTAGGCGACAACCAACGCTCAGCTTCTGCCATTGTCATGCCTTTACGCTTTGCATAGTCCTCAACCTGTTCCCGGTTAATTTTTGCTACGGCATAATATTTTGACTCTGGGTTACTAAAGTACCAGCCACTCACAGAGGATGCTGGTAACATCGCAAAACTTTCGGTAATGGTTATACCTGCATTTTTATCCGCCGCAATTAAATCCCATAGCTTGGCTTTTTCTGTGTGATCAGGGCACGCCGGGTAGCCTGGAGCCGGGCGAATACCTTTATATTCCTCGGCAATCAAGGCATCACTTTCTAATGTCTCATCTGCCGCATAGGCCCAGAATTCTTTACGTACACGCTTATGCATTAATTCAGCAAAGGCTTCAGCCAGTCTATCGGCTAATACTTTCAGCATGATCGCCTGATAGTCATCATGATCTGCTTCAAAGCGTTTCACATGCTCATCAATACCAATACCGGTGGTAACCGCAAACGCTCCAATGTGATCATTCAAGTGCGTTTCTTTTGGCGCAATATAATCACTTAGGCAATGATTAGGCCGACCTGGAGGCTGTTGTGTTTGTTGGCGCAAAAAGTTTAGCGTGGTTATTACTTCGCTACGCTCCGCATCTGCATAAATGTCTACGTCATCATCATTAACTGTGTTAGCAGGAAACACACCAATAACCGCCTTTGCCTGTAACCATTTTTCATTAATGATTTTATCCAGCATGGTTTTAGCGTCTTTAAATAACTTAGTCGCCTCTTCACCTTTCTCTGCATCCGTTAGAATTTTTGGATAGCGGCCTTTTAATTCCCATGCATAAAAGAATGGCGTCCAGTCGATGTAGTCTTTAATTTCATCCAGCGGATAATCATCAAACACTTTCACACCCGTAAATTTTGGCGTACCAATATCACTCTTCGACCAGTCAATTTTTACTTTATTATCACGCGCCTGCTGCAAACTCGCCCAGTTGGTTTTTTGGCGACGGCCTGCATGGTTAATACGTACCTGCTCGTAGTCTTCACTCAACTCTTTTACGAAATCAGCCTTCATGTCTACAGAAATCAATTTCTGCGCGACACCTACAGCACGCGAGGCATCTTTAACCCAAACTGTTGGGCCATTATAATTCTGTTCAATTTTTACAGCGGTGTGTGCTTTCGATGTGGTTGCACCACCAATCATTAATGGCACATCCATTTCTAAACGCTGCAACTCTTTTGCCATGTGCACCATTTCATCTAGTGATGGTGTAATCAAACCACTTAAGCCAATGATATCTACATTTTCTTCTTTGGCTTTTTCTAAAATCTTAGCGGCGGGCACCATTACGCCCATATCAATTACTTCGAAGTTATTGCACTGCAATACAACGCCTACAATATTTTTACCAATGTCATGTACATCACCTTTTACGGTGGCCATTAATATTTTGCCATTGGATTGTGCTTTACCATTTTTCTCCGCTTCAATGTACGGAATCAAATGCGCCACGGCTTTTTTCATAACACGTGCAGATTTAACCACTTGTGGTAAAAACATTTTACCATCACCGAACAAATCACCGACCACGTTCATGCCGTCCATTAACGGGCCTTCAATTACCTCAATCGGGCGAGCAAAACTTTTACGTGCCTCTTCGGTATCTTCTACTATATATGCATCTATACCTTTTATAAGCGCGTGTTCAATTCGTTTACTCACTTCTAATTCACGCCACTCGAGTGTTTCTACTTTCTTGCCACCCGCACCATCACCTTTATATTTATCGGCGATATCTAATAGGCGTTCGGTAGAGTCATCTCTGCGATTACGCACCACATCTTCTACGTGTTCACGTAACTCTTCTGGCAAATCATCATACACCGCCAACTGGCCTGCATTCACTATCCCCATGTCCATACCCGCTTTTATCGCATGATATAAAAACACCGCGTGAATCGCTTCACGTACTGGGTTATTACCACGGAATGAGAATGACACATTCGAAACCCCACCGGATACCATCGCATACGGCAGGGTTTTCTTAATCACTTCTGTGGCTTCGATAAAATCGACACCGTAGTTATTGTGTTCTTCTATACCCGTTGCTACGGCGAAAATATTCGGGTCAAAAATAATATCTTCCGCTGGAAAACCAACCACTTCAGTTAATACTTTATAGGCACGTGTACAAATTTCTATTTTGCGTTGTTTTGTATCCGCCTGCCCTGTTTCATCGAAGGCCATTACAATGGCCGCTGCGCCATAGCGACGAATCAGTTTAGCTTGCTCGATGAATATATCTTCGCCTTCTTTCAAACTAATTGAGTTAACAATGCCTTTACCCTGAATACATTTAAGGCCGGCTTCAATAATGTGCCACTTGGATGAATCAATCATCACCGGTACGCGAGAAATATCCGGCTCGGAGGCAATTAGGTTTAAAAATGTCACCATGGCTTTTTCGCCATCCAGCATGCCTTCATCCATGTTCACATCAATAATTTGCGCGCCGCTTTCAACTTGTTCACGCGCAACATCTAATGCGGCTTCATACTCTTCTTCAAGAATTAGACGTTTAAATTTTGCAGAACCGGTTACATTGGTTCGTTCACCCACATTCACAAATAATGATTGCTCATTAATTGTTAATGGCTCTAAACCACTCAGGCGACATTCAACTTTTACATCTGGAATTTTTCTTGGTGGATATTTTGCAACACGATCAGCAATGGCTTGAATATGCGCGGGCGTAGTGCCACAGCAACCCCCAATAATATTTAAGAAGCCAGAGCTCGCCCACTCTTCAATTTGTGCCGCCATTTCTTCAGGTGATTCGTCATACTCACCAAACTCATTCGGCAAGCCGGCATTCGGGTGCGCGTTAATATTGCAGTTAACAATGCCCGACATTTCTTCCACATACTGGCGTAGTTCACCTGCGCCCAAGGCACAGTTAAAACCAAAACTAATGGGATTTACGTGACGCACTGAATTCCAGAATGCCTGTGCTGTTTGGCCAGATAATGTTCGTCCAGACGCATCCGTAATCGTGCCGGAGATCATCACCGGCAACTTTACATTATTGTCATCAAAATATTTCATGATGGCGAACAGTGCGGCTTTTGCATTAAGCGTATCGAAAATAGTTTCAACTAATAAAATATCCGAGCCACCATCGACTAAACCACGCGTTGCTTCGGTGTAGGCAACAACCAGCTCATCGAAGCTGGTATTTCGATAGCCGGGATTATTTACATCCGGTGAAATAGACGCTGTACGATTGGTGGGGCCTAACACACCCGCAACAAATCGTGGTTTCTCGGCTGTCGCAACCGCATCCGCCGCTTCACGGGCCAGCTTTGCACCCTGGAAGTTCAGCTCGTAAACAATCTCTTCCATGTTGTAGTCGGCCATCGCAATCGATGTACCATTGAAAGTATTTGTCTCTACGATGTCCGCACCGGCATTTAAGTATGCCGTGTGAATATCGCGAATAATCGTTGGCTGGGTAAGCGTTAACAGATCATTATTACCCTTTAAATCAGACGGCCAATCTGCAAACTGATCACCGCGATAATCGGCCTCTTCCAGTTTGTAGCTCTGGATCATCGTTCCCATGCCACCATCCAAAATAAGAATACGCTGTGCCAGGGCCTGCTGAAGTTGTTCTATGCGAGTATCGCGACTCATATCTCTACCAAAACCAATGATTATCAAGGGCGCGAATTATATCATTGTTGCTTACGCAAATCTTTAGCCCTTGAGCTTAGATACAAAAAGTTCTAAATACTCATAAAAACAAATACTTATATGTGCCGATGTTTTATATAATCAGCGCTTAATCATTTATTAAGCAGGTTAAATAGTTACGCCAAATGGAACAGCCCAATCAAACACCCAATAACGCCGACGGCTCGGGGCCAGAGCATTCACCTAATTCAGGCCGTTTAGATGACAAGCCAGGCAGCCCAATGCAAAGCCTGCCGCGTATATCTACCTGGAGCGTGGTGGCTTTTAGCATCCTTAGCCTCGGCATCTACAATACCTACTGGTTATTTACCCGCACGCAACTCATTAATCGGCTACATGATGAAAAAATACCCATGAGCGTGCCGCATACCGTGATTGGTTTATTGCTGGTTAATTTCATCTTTTCCATAATGAGTGGCGCTAACCCCGATAATACGGACTACCATGAGCTTGCAAGCTTAAGCGGCCTATTTTTTAGCCTGGGCAATGTGTTTTGGGTATTCATGCTGCGCCATCGCATTCACCGCATGACGCTCGCAGGTGAGAAAAGTCTATTTTGGCTTAATGGCATATTCACCTTTCTGTTTCAGGTGGCGTACTTACAGTACAAAATTAACGAGTATATTGATAATCACACCTCAGAAAGCAGCCTGGCGGTTTAGCGCCCAAGATGAACCCACAACAAAACCTGAGCCTGTACATAACAGCAGAGCATGAATGTGGTTATTATGACGATCGCCTGACGTCGAATTTAATCCCCGACCCTCAAGTCAAAATGAATCCTTCTCTGTATAGCCTGCTCATTAGCAAAGGCTTTAGACGCAGTGGCGATTTTGTGTACCGCCCGCATTGTAAAAACTGCCAGGCCTGCATGCCTAGCCGCATTAATGTAGAACAATTTAAGCCCAGCAAAAATCAACGCCGCTGCTTAAAAAACAATAACGACTTAAGCACCCACCTTGTAGACGCTCGATTTAAAGAAGAATATTTTTCACTCTATCAACGCTACCTGAACCATCGCCACCAGGAAGGCAGCATGGCCAACCCTGGCCGAGAAGACTTCAGCAGTTTTTTACTCAACGACTGGAAAACCAGCATCTTTATAGAGTCTCGTTTACACGGCAAACTTATCTGCATTGCCGTGGTCGATGTGCTACCCACCGGGCCATCCGCGGTTTATACCTTCTTTGAGCCGGAGCACAGCAAACGCAGCCTTGGCACCTTTGCCGTATTACAACAGATATGGCTATCTCAGCTATATCACCTGCCCCATGTCTATTTGGGTTACTGGATTGCTGGCCACCCCAAAATGGATTACAAACGTAATTTCAGTGGCCTGGAATTATTTCAGGGTGATCAGTGGCAGGCCTTCCGCTATAAATAATCCAGGCCAAATAAATCGGCAAACCGCTTTTTATTGATCTATATCAAGCCACTCAAATCCCCCGCTAATATAAGCTAAGCGCACATACAGATTGAAACGATCTGATATAGCAAATCTCCTGGGGGAGCACCGACGAAACAGGTGCTCTCCCCGTGTGAAGCGAATCTCCTGGGGGAATACTAACGAAACTAGTATTTTCTCAGTTGAGTAAAGAATCTCCTGGGGGGGAGTAAAGAGTGAGCTGGCACCTTGTGCTAGCACGCTCTTTTTTTTGCCCGCATTTTAATAGCCTGCATAATACTCATCCATTCAAACTATAACGCCTTTCTTGGTATTATTACGTATAGAATAACGCCTTAAATTAACTATACTTTGTCGACTCTGTATAATGAGACTTATATTATGCAGGGTTTCAACACAGATAATAATGAGCAAGCATGAGCATACAAGACGAAATCACCGAAAAATTAGAGCAATCGCTTAAACCTCAGCACCTTGAAGTGATTAATGAAAGCCATATGCACAATGTGCCTCCCGGCTCGGAATCTCACTTTAAAGTCGTCGCAGTCGCAGATGAATTTAGCGGAAAAATGCTGGTTGCTCGTCACCGCCTGATTAATAAAATACTCGCTGAAGAACTAGAAGTCATACACGCACTCGCACTACACACCATGAGCCCTGAAGAATGGACAGAAAAAGGTGCTGCACCGCAGTCTCCTCCTTGCATGGGCGGGAGCAAATAAGCCTTACCTTTGTTAGGCTTATCAGATAAACTTGATGTAATACCAAACTAAACCAGCCACAGCTAAATAATTATGACGACGACACCTATTAAATTATCCGCTTTAAAAACGGCCTGCCAGAACTGCAATCTACATGATCTATGCCTTCCCCTTGGCCTGGACATGGGTGACATCGACAAACTCAATAATATTATTAAACGCAGTCGCCCTTTACAAAAAGGCGAACACTTATTTAATGGTGGCGATAGTTTTACCTCTATATTCGCGGTGCGCAGCGGTTCAATAAAAACATTTTCAGAGAGCGAAGAAGGTGATGAACAAATCACCGGGCTTTATTTACCCGGCGAGCTTTTAGGCCTGGATGCAATCCATGAAAATGCACACCCTTGCTCTGCCATTGCATTAGAAACAACCAGCTTATGCGAAATTCCCTTTGGCACTCTTGAGGGCTTAAGCACTAAAATCCCTGAACTGCATCATCAACTATTTCGTATCATGAGCAAAGAGATTGCCAACGATCAATCGCTACTTATGCTAATGGCGCAAAAAAGTGCTGAAGAAAAACTGGCCGCATTTTTGGTGAATTTATCATCTCGCCTAAAGCAACGTAATTTTTCAGAAACCGAATTCAACCTCAGCATGTCACGCAAAGACATTGGTAACTACCTGGGTTTAACCATCGAAACGATCAGTCGCACATTTAGTCGCTTCCAAAGTGAAGGTTTACTGTCTACACAACGCAAATATGTAAACATTCATAAATTAGAAGAATTAAAAGCACTTGCTGGCCTTTCAAACCACTGCAGCAAAACAGAACGCCCTAGCCAGTCGGCTTAGCTTTAATTGCCCATACTATTAAGCACCAGGCAATATCGCCAGGTGCGACAAATAATGACAAAAGGTGCTTAAGTGGCTTTTGTCGCATAAATAGAATGTAAAATTTAACAACTTCTCACAAGTGTTTGATTTTTTTACAGACACTAAAAATCAAGCTTTTTTTCTTACAAAAAGGCAAATAAATTTATTTTTTCTGTGCCGAGTTGCGAGTAATATAGCTCGTCCACGCAATGGATGACATAATGCAAATCGGACCTCATTCACTTTCATCACCCGTATTCCTTGCCCCTATGGCAGGCGTTACAGACCGACCTTTTCGACAGCTGTGTCGTCAAATGGGTGCGGGTTTAGTGGTATCTGAAATGGTGACATCTGAGCCGCGCTTATGGAGCAGTCGCAAAACACGTTTACGCATGAATCATCAGGGTGAAGTCGGCCCTATAAGCGTACAAATTGCCGGAACCGAGCCAGATAAAATGGCTGAAGCCGCGCGTTTCAATGTAGAAAACGGCGCGCAAATTATTGATATCAATATGGGCTGCCCTGCCAAAAAGGTCTGCAACGTCGCAGCTGGCTCCGCATTAATGAAAGACGAAAAACGCGTCGCAAAAATACTTAAAGCTGTGGTTGAATCGGTCGATATACCTGTAACATTAAAAATGCGCACAGGCTGGGATCACCACAACCGCAATGCACCCACCATTGCTCGCATCGCTGAAGACAGTGGTATTCAAATGTTAAGCATGCATGGGCGTACCCGTGCCGACGCCTACAAAGGCGACGCCGAGTACGACATAATCGCGCAGGTGAAACAGCTAATAAATATTCCACTGGTTGCCAATGGCGATATTAGCTCTGCGCAAAAGGCAAAACAGGTAATGGATTACACCGGCGCAGATGCCATTATGATTGGCCGTGCAGCACAGGGTAAACCATGGATTTTCCGTGAGATTAACCACTACCTGGAAACAGGCAAAATTTTGGCTCCGCCCAGCCAACAGGAAGTTAGTCAGATTTTACAAGAGCATCTGACTAACCTATATACTTTTTATGGAGAGCAACAGGGTGTACGCATTGCGCGTAAACATATTGGCTGGTATTGCAAAAGCCACCAGCTAGAAAACGAAGAGCAACTGAGCACGTTTCGTAAACACATAAACCGTGTAGAAGATGCTCAACAGCAGCTCGAAGAAGTAACTGCATTTTTTAAACTAAAAACAAAAAACAGGCCAATTGCAGCATGAACAACAGCAATGTTATAAATTTACCCCCACTACAAAATGACCCGCTTAATACAAGCCGGGAAAACAGCCAGTCTGGTAGCTTAAGCTCTACTATCCGTGAATCACTTAGCCAGTTACTCAGTGATTTGGGCGATGAGAACCCAGGCAATATATATGATCTGGTTTTACAACAGGTTGAAGCCCCTTTACTGGAACTTATCCTGGAGCACGTAGAAGGCAATCAATCTAAGGCCGCAGAGTGCCTGGGCATCAACCGCGGCACATTACGTAAAAAATTAAAAACGTATCAGCTAATTTAAGTAACACACATTCGCCAGCGCTGGCTTACACAACGATATGCTCACACCCGCCACCCCGTACATTCAGCCGAGGGTGGCGAATTAGAGCGCTACAAAAATACCTCATCGAACTCCCCCCTATATAACGCTTTAGTTATTCCTAATTCCAGCCCTTTTAGCTTCTGGCTGAGCCCCAATTAGTTTATAATTCGCCCCTTGTTTACCGACTGTGGATTGCAGAATTATGAGTAATAATACGACCCGCCCAGTGCAGCGCGCGCTAATTAGTGTTTCTGATAAAACAGGCATACTAGAGCTCAGTAAAGCCCTTATTGAAGCGGGTGTAGAAATACTATCCACCGGTGGCACCGCCAAACTACTGACAGAAAACAGCCTGCCAGTCACTGAAGTTTCCGAACACACTGGCTTCCCGGAGATGATGGATGGCCGCGTTAAAACGCTACACCCTAAAATTCACGGTGGTATTTTAGGTCGTCGCGGTATTGACGACGAAGTCATGAAACTCAACGGCATCGACCCAATCGATTTGATTGTGGTTAACCTTTACCCCTTCGAAGCGACTATCGCAAAAGAAAATTGCTCACTAGAAGACGCGATTGAAAACATTGATATCGGTGGCCCAACCATGGTTCGTGCAGCGGCAAAAAATCATGAGTTTGTGAGCATCGCGGTCGATCCAACGGACTACAGCCGCGTTATTGCAGAAATAAATACCGGCGGCATCACTAAAGAAACCCGTTTCGATTTAGCGGTAAAGGCCTTTGAGCACACCTCAAACTACGACGGCAACATTGCAAATTACCTGGGCAAAATAAACAGTGATGGCACACAGGCTAATTTCCCACGCACCATTAATTTACAGTTCGATAAAGTGCAGGAAATGCGTTACGGCGAAAACCCACATCAGCAAGCGGCATTTTATAAAGAAGCCAAGCCAGTAGAAGTGTCGGTTGCCAGCGCAACACAGGTTCAGGGTAAAGAATTATCCTACAACAATGTAGCCGATACAGATGCCGCATTAGAATGCGTAAAATCGTTTGAAGAGCCTGCCTGTGTGATTGTTAAGCACGCCAATCCTTGCGGCGTGGCGATTGCCGACAACCTTATGGGCGCATACGAATCAGCTTATAAAACAGACCCTACCTCCGCATTTGGTGGCATCATCGCGTTTAACCGCCCACTGGAAGATGACGTGGCTGCGGAAATTATTAAGCGACAGTTTGTAGAAGTCATCATTGCACCCAGCGTTACCGATGCGGCGAAAGCCGTACTCAGCGAAAAGAAAAACGTACGTGTTTTAGAATGCGGCCAATGGGGCAAATCAGTGCCCAGCCTGGACTTCAAACGCATCAATGGCGGCTTACTGGTGCAAGACCGTGACCTCGGCATGGTGAGTATAGAAGACCTACAGGTGGTGACTGAGAAAAAACCAACAGAAGACCAGCTACATGATTTATTGTTTGCCTGGAAAGTCGCCAAGTTTGTTAAATCCAACGCCATTGTGTATGTCAAAAACTCCATGACGATTGGTGTGGGCGCGGGCCAGATGAGCCGCGTGTACTCTGCAAAAGTTGCGGGCATTAAAGCCGCCGATGAAAACCTCGAAGTAACTGGTTCAGTGATGTCATCGGATGCCTTCTTCCCGTTCCGTGACGGTATTGATGCTGCACACGAAGCTGGCATTACTGCGGTCATTCAGCCCGGCGGTTCAATGCGCGATGACGAAGTGATTGCCGCAGCCAATGAACACGGCATGGCCATGGTGTTTACCAGCATGCGTCATTTCCGCCACTAATCATCAGGTAACAATATGAACATACTCGTTATTGGCGGCGGTGGTCGCGAACATGCACTGGCCTGGAAGGCGGCGCAATCAAAAGGTGTTAACAAAGTTTTTGTAGCACCCGGCAATGCTGGCACACTGCGTGAAGACAAGTTAGAAAATGTAGATATCAATGCCGAAGACATTGATGCGCTAAAAAGTTTTGCGCTGCAAAATGACATTGCATTAACCATTGTCGGCCCGGAAGCGCCATTGGTTAATGGTGTGGTGGATAGTTTTCAGGCCGCGGGTTTAAAAATCTTTGGCCCTGGCCGAGGGGCAGCGCAGTTAGAAGGCTCTAAGGCCTTCACCAAAGATTTTTTAGCGCGCCATAAAATCCCCAGCGCAGCATACGGCAACTTCACCGATGAAGCCGAAGCCATTGCCTACATTAAAGAGCAAGGCGCGCCGATTGTTATTAAGGCCGATGGCCTGGCAGCAGGCAAAGGCGTAATTTTAGCGCAAAGCGAAGACGAAGCCATTGAAGCCGTGAAAGATATGCTTTCGGGCAACAGCTTTGGCGATGCCGGTGCACGGGTTGTAATCGAAGAATTTTTAGTCGGCGAAGAAGCCAGCTTTATTTGCATGATCGACGGTAAAAATATTTTACCCATGGCGACCTCGCAAGATCATAAAGCAAGAGATGAAGGCGACACCGGCCCTAACACGGGCGGCATGGGCGCCTACTCTCCGGCACCACTCGTTACCGACGAAATTCACCAGCGTGCAATCGATCAAGTGATTCGCCCCACGGTTGATGGCATGGCGGCAGAAGGCAATTCGTTCACTGGCTTTTTATATGCAGGCCTGATGATCGACAAGCAAGGCGGCCTAAAAGTGCTGGAATACAACGTACGCTTTGGTGACCCAGAGACGCAACCGATTATGATGCGCATGCAATCAGATTTGGTTGAGCTATGTTTAGCCGCAGTAGATGGCAAGCTAGACCAGCACAGCGCACAGTGGGACTCTCGATTTGCACTGGGCGTAGTGCTCGCGGCGGGCGGCTACCCTTACGACTACAACAAGGGCGATATCATTAGCGGACTGGATGGTGCAGACACCGAAAACGCCAAAATATTTCACGCTGGCACGGTCATGCAAGATGGCAATGTAGTCACCATGGGTGGCCGTGTACTTTGCGCCTGCGGCATGGGCGACACCTTAGCCGAAGCGCAGAAAGCGGCCTATGAACTGGTGAATAAAATTCAGTGGAAGGACGTTTATTACCGTAAAGACATCGGTTTTAAAGCACTGTAAATACCCGCTAAATAAGCAACCGCACGCAACACCCCTGCTATGAACTAATCCTCTAGCAGGGGTGTTTTGTTTTAGGCCCTGGAAAATCTAGCGCCACCTCCCCACTGCTCTACACCTGTTGTTTTTTTATGCCGTTTGCGCAACACTGTGGCTCAAATAAAAACAAAGACAATAAGGCTCTTTAATATAGCCTTGCCATCACGGTGACAAACAATATGGATAGCAAAAACTACAAAGTCATTATCGAAAAAAATTCTACGCCTGCTCAAGGCACAGCAGAAAAACTCGCCAGCCTATTTAAACTCCCCCTGGAAAAAGCCCAGGCCATTTTACAAACAGATAGTTTTGTCATAAAAAAACAGACCGACAAAGCCACCGCCGAAAAATTTCATAAGGCCATTACCGCCGCAGGCGCATTTTGCCGCATAGAAGAGATTATTGAAGCCGAAGAAGAAACAGCGCTACCAACAATAGAAGAAGTTGTAACCACTAAAGAAGCGCAGCCCCTCATTGATCCGACACGACCCGAGATAACACCACTACACAGTGATAAAATAGATTTGAGTTTAGAGGCGCGCCCCGTAGAAAAAGCAAAAACCGATCAAGCCGAAGACAAAGTCATAGAAGATATCAACCCGGAAAACTTCTGCCCAGACTGCGGCACCATTCGTGCCAGTGCAGATTCCATATGCATTCATTGTGGTTACGACCCAGAAGACATTAAAAGCACATTCACTAAAGTAAAACTCATTAATCTAATTGTCGTTATCCTTATTCTTATTGCCGGTGGTTTTCTTGGCCTGCCCTATTACCAGCAGTACGCAAAACGTGCACAAATAGAAACCGATTTAAACCTGGCATTTGATACGCGTAATGCGGTGACGGAGTTTATTCAAACAACCAATTTCTGGCCGAACCAGAATATTGATGCGGGCCTGCCAAAGCAAATTGAGAATCAATCGATTGAATCGATTGTGCTAACCGAGAATGGGGTGATGACGGTGACCATTCGAGGTGAGGTATTGGCTGGTGAATCGCAGACTTTGATTTTTACGCCGAATACTTTGAAAGGGCGGATTGTCTGGAATTGTTTGAAGGGGACGTTGGTTAAGGCGATGAGGCCGGAGATTTGTTTGGCTAAGGTTGTTGAGTAAAAATTTAAAACAGCACTATAACTAGAGTACATATATACATGTCACACCCTAAATTATTTATCTCATATTGCTGGTCAAACCCTGAGCATGAAGAATGGGTTCTTCGACTAGGAACAGAACTTCGCGAAAATGGTGTTGATGTGATTCTAGACAAATGGGATCTCAAAGAAGGTAATGACGCCAATGCTTTTATGGAAAAAATGGTATCTGATGATGACATTAAAAAAGTAATATTGATCATTGACGATAAATATAGCGAAAAAGCAAATAAAAGATCTGGTGGTGTAGGAACAGAAACGCAAATAATTTCAGCCGAAGTATATGAAAGCGTTGAACAAAGTAAATTCGTAGCCGTAATAGCCAATAGAGATGAAGAAGGTCAAGCTAAGCTCCCTATATTTTACAAGTCACGAATATACATAGACCTTTCAGATGCCGATTTATATGGAGAAAATTTTGAACAATTAATAAGATGGGTATACGACAAACCGTTTAACGTAAAACCAGAATTAGGGAAAAAGCCAGCTTTTTTGGATGAAGAAACGTCCGTATCAATAGGAACTTCATCTGCATTTCGTAGATTATTAGAAGCCACAAAAAACTCTCGCCCACACGCCCATGGAGCGTTAGTTGAATATACCAATATATTTTCTAAAAACTTAAGTAAATTTAGACTTGAACCAAGCAATGGGGCTGAAGATTTTGACCAGAAAGTCATCGATAGCATAGAGAAATTCATACCTTATAGAAATGAACTAATAGAAGTTTTTTCCTCTATATCTCAATATGACAACACTCAAAACTCTTTCCCAGTAATTCATAAGTTTTTTGAATCATTAATTCCATATCTTAATAGACCAGAAGGAATTAACAGACATCACAAATGGGATTGGGACAATCTGAAATTCATCATACAAGAAAGCTTCCTTATATGCATTTCAGTTCTTCTAAAGCATGAACGATATGACGCTATCGGATATTTATTAAAACAACGTTATTATGTTGAATTAGATGACAATTACGGCCAGAACAAAATGCATTCATTTGGCGTTTTCAGAAACCATCTCGAATCATTAGATCACAGAAACAGAAGACTTAAACTCAATCGCATGTCGCTACACGCGGATATAATAAAAGAAAGAAGCACAGACTCAGGAATTTCTTTTAATCAAATTATGCAGGCAGATTTTTTATTATATATAACTAATGCAATTCAAGAACTAAAAGAAGGAGGTCGCCAAAGGTGGTGGCCAGAAACACTAATATTTAAATCTTTTCATGGCGGAGCATTTGAAGTTTTTTTACGTTCTGAGTCTAGCGAATACTTCAATCAACTTGCACCGGCATTAGGTATTAACGATAAATCAGAATTGAATCCATTTGTAGATGCTATAAAAAATAACACTATTTACGTACCAAAATGGGACTACGAATCAATTAATCCTTTAGAGCTAATGAACTTTGAAAAATTATGTATCCGAGATTGAATGATAATTATAAACAATTGGGGCCAAAGAAAAAACTATTAACTTTACTGAAAGCGAACTATGCACTGCACTTTCAAGGTTCGCCTGCTGGCGCCTCACTTTTATATGAAAGCCATCCCTGGCTTTCACCCTTCGGGCCATGCAGAGCATGTTCTAAAATGCTCCCCGCATTTTAGTGCTACAGCCCAAAAAGTAAGCAAAAAGCCCGCTCGCCTTTGTCACTAGCCCTCATAAAAAGCCATGAGGGTTCCTGAAAACTGTTTGTTACTTCGTAAACGTCTGGCGAAGTGCACATAAATAAGATTTACTCAACTATGCTAGTGCTTCTGCATTCCAGGGCAGTAAATAATCTATATCTTCAGGTTTACCAGGAAGCTGTTCAAATAAGTATTTCAAAT
>Ga0316209_1000426_pt1 | contig 76632 bp, 83 predicted proteins | sample 6monopyrite_MG_FD_204945 | JGI IMG/M metagenome (GOLD analysis project Ga0316209, IMG submission 204945) | Microbial mat bacterial communities from mineral coupon in-situ incubated in ocean water Damariscotta River, Maine, United States -... | ecosystem: Environmental > Aquatic > Marine >... | reverse complement strand
GCGCCGATGGTAGTGTGGGGTCTCCCCATGTGAGAGTAGGACACTGCCAGGATTTAATACCTGAAAAGGCCTCGACGATAATATCGTCGAGGCCTTTTTTTTGGTGTTCAATTCTGGCCGTGGCCTACACGGAAGATGGGGGTAAGCGAAACAGCGTTCAAAACTTAAATGCATACATCACAGAAGGTACAAAGTAAAAGCAGTAGCCCTGACAGCCCATGTGAAAAAATCGTCAGGAACGATTTTTAACAGGGTGATGCTGTTTAGCACCCTGACCTGAAGGGTGAGGGCAGGACAGCCCGAATAAAGTAGGACACACTCGAAACCCTTGCCAGCAAGTGAAATAAATAAAAGGTTCTGTTTAATCTCTGTCATCCCGAGCGCAGCCTGGGGATCTTAAAAATCTTTGAGCATACGCAACTATTAAATAATTAATTCCTTATTACTCTTCCCCACTCAAATCTATGCTATAAACTTGAATCTATGGAAGACACAATTTATCAGGAAAACCGTCTACTGCGACGAAAGCTGGACAGTCTTTTGAGACAGGCCAGAACCAATGAAAAAAAACAGGAATTATTTGATTCATTTGGATTTGAAATAATTGGTTCCAGTACCCCTGCTCAGTTGAGAGACATGATTCTGTTTCAAATGCAGGCGCGTTTTCAACTTGTTGATGTTGTTTTATGCATGGTCGATTATGACAATGATGCTGATCGCCTGTTTTATGGTCATGATGATGAGGCCAGGGAGATTTTTAGCAGGAAACTCTTTATTCTTAATCCTGAAACAGATAATGGAAAAGTAAATTCCCTTAGCTATTACCCGCTGCTGGGTCAAAAGGTTCTGACTGATTACAGCTGGATGCTTACCGGAATCGAGTCCATCCACTCCTGTGAAAGTGCTGCATTTCTACCCCTGGTTCGTAGTGAAAAAATTATCGGTGCATTGTTACTTATAAGTCAGGATATAAATCGTTATCAGTCAAGTCATGGCACTGAATTTTTACGTAAACTATCTGCTATGACGGCAGTGGCAATTGAAAACTGTTTGAATCAACAAAGACTGAAAGAAATTGGTTATCAGGATGTGCTGACGCAGGCATACAATCGTCGTTACTTCGATCTACGATTTAATGATGAAATAGAACGCAGTATGCGCCGGGATGAAAATCTTGCCTGCATGTTTCTGGATGTAGACTTCTTTAAGAAAGTGAATGATACCTATGGGCATCACATTGGTGATCTTGTGCTAATGCGGATGGTGGCAATCATTAAAGAAGAGGTCAGAGCCTGTGATATTGTTGCTCGTTATGGGGGTGAAGAGTTTGTTGTTGCCTTGCCGGGTACGAGTGTTGAAGTTGCTCAGGAAATTGCTGAACGTTTGCGTGCTACAATATTTTCAGAGAAACATCATTTCTATGATAAGGAACTGAGTATTTCTATATCCATTGGATTAACCACCTTGCATGATATAGATCTGGATATGCATCACGAGTCTGCTGAAATATTGAAACTGATGTTAGATCATGCGGACAGGGCTTTGTATTACGCTAAACAAAATGGTCGCAATAAGGTTGTTGTGTATACGCCAGACTGAGGCTTATAACCTCAGTCTTTTTTATCCTGCTCTTCTTCGTTGCGTTGGCGTAATAGCTGCATCTGTTTATTCAGGTTGTGTTTGATCATTAGCTCCTGATCATCGTAACGTATATGTTCGAAATCAATACAGACAATCCCATTCTTTTTTTGTTCGGCAGAGCGCAGTCTATCCTGCACTCGGCCAAAAATAATAACGCCAATTTTTTCGGGCAATAAAATAACACGTAGCTTTACCGGCTGATTATCAGGCAGGCCTTGCTCGCATTTAAACGCTATGCCTGATGCACTTAGGTTAACCATGCGGGTATTTTCTTCCAGTCCTTCTATTTCTTCTTCAAGAAACTGTGCGCTAATAGAATCAATTTTTCTGTTTAGAAGATCCAGATATTGAGCGATCTCTGGTTGTGAGTTTCGGATGCTATTAAGCGTAGGGTTGTATTCATTGTTTAATGTTGCAAACTCAGCGCTTAATGAAAAGGCGGTTTGTTTAATTTGTTCCAGTTCTTCTGGCGCGGTTTTATACTCTTCTTCTGAAATAAGCTTATATTCAAGACCTACTTCATCGTCGATTCTGAAAAAACGCCTGCGTTCACTTTCTGACTGTTCTTTTTTGTCTGTCATTATATTTACTTTATTCTGAGAATTTAATTAAGCTTGGGATGGCCTCGGGTTTATCTTTTTCTTTTACAACAATAATTTCAACGCGCCGGTTAATGGCGCGATTTTGTGATGTTGTGTTAGGCACCAGGGGGTCGGTGTCAGCATGGCCCTGAATAATAAATCGTTCATCGGGTATTTTTTTTACTTTAAGTATGGCATTTAAAATTGATACGGCGCGTGCAGATGATAGCTCCCAGTTGGATTTGAATCTGAAAGTAGAAATCGGAATATTATCGGTATGCCCGGAAACCTGAATGCGACCTTTTAAGTCAACGAGGGCATCGGCTATTTTTTTAATAACAGGCTCAAAACCGGGTCTTAAACGATCACTGCCGGATGGGAATGATCCTTTTTCTCGTATGCGTATCACGGTGCGTTTGTTATCGCCTGTTACTTCAATGCTGCCTTTGCCGATCTGATCGTGTAAATCTTTTTTTAGTTTTTCCAGACGCTTTTCAATTTTTTCTTTTTCAGTGCCGCCTTCACCTTTACCTTCGTTGAAATCAAGACTATTTTTTTGATCATCAGTTGTATGCTGGCGCATAACTTTTAATGCGGTGGGTGAAGGTCTGCCAGGGCTGAATTCTTTGGCGATAATACTGGTGCCCTTGGGAATGACTTTAGTTTTTATGTCTCGTTGTACACCAAAGGCCTGAGCCATAGAGCCGGCAAGCTGTTTGAATTTTAGCGCGTCCATTTCTGAGAAGGCCAGCAGCAATACAAAGAAACACATTAACAGAGACATTAAATCTGCAAAGGTAGCTAGCCACGCTGGCGGGCATGTCGGGCATTTGGGTTTTACGTCATCCATTGCGGCTTAGTTACTCGCTGCTCTCGTCATCAAAGTCCCGCTGCCCTTCTGGTAAAAATGCTTTCAGCAATTCTTCCAGCACTCTTGGGTTCATGCCTTCCTGTATGCCGCTGATGGTTTCGAGAATTAATGTGCGATTGGTTTTTTCTTCTTCACTGCGTAGTTCCAGTTTGTCGGCCAGAGGCAGGGCAAATGTATTGGCGATGATTGCACCATAAAGCGTAGTTAATAGTGCTACCGCCATAGCTGGGCCGATGGATTTTGGGTCATCCATATTAGCGAGCATTTGCACCAGACCTATTAAAGTACCGATCATGCCCATGGCAGGTGCAATGTCACCCAGTGATCTAAAAATATTCTGCCCGGTTTCATGTCGCTGAATGGTCATGCTGATATCTTTGCCCAGCATTTTACGCACCAGTTCAGGGGGGTGGCCATCCACGCAGAGCTGGATGCCTTTATTAAGAAACGGGTTTTCTATCTCCTGGGATTCCAGCGCCATCATGCCTTCTTTGCGCGCAACATTGGCCAGCATTACTGCCTGTTCAATTAAATCGGCAGCATCCACTGACTTATGCATAAAGGCTTTGGCGCCGACTTTAATGGCACCAAAAAATTGCCCCAGAGTGAATTTCATTAAAACAACGGCAACGCTGCCGCCGATTACAATTAATAATGAGGGGGGATTGATAAACAACAACAGGGAGCCACCGGTTAATATGGCACCCAAAATAAAACCTATTGCAATAACTAGCCCTAAAAGCGTCGCTAAATCCACATTTACTCCCCGCGTAGTATTGTGATGTTAAAATAACTGACTAAGCCATAACTCTTAAGTTCTGAGTGAGAGTCTATGGCTCTGGTTGATAACATTTCCCTAAAAGAATCTATGTCATTCATTTATGATGAGTGTAGACAATTTTTCGCTAAATAGTGAAAACCGCTGAATGAGCAGAGGTAAAAAATAAGTGGCATCTTTAAACTGGCAAGGGGTTTCTGACCAGCTGCCTGAAGAGCAGAAGTTGCAATTAAAGCAGTACAGACTGGAAAATGAAGTTGGTTCAACTAATGAGCTCGCGTTGCAGCAATTCTGTCGCAGCGGCAATTTGCCAGCCGTGTGCTTTGCCGAATCGCAAACCCGGGGGCGAGGTCGTCATGGGCGATACTGGGTTTCACCTGAATCAGAAAATATTTATATGAGTCTTGCCTGGAATTTTGAGCTGGATATTAATGATTTGCAGTCCCTGTCTCTGGCGGTGGGTGTGGCAGTGGTCGATATGTTGAAGTGCTACGGTGTAAAAGCCAGTTTGAAATGGCCGAATGATATTCAGCTGCAGGGTAAAAAACTGGCGGGCATATTACTCGAATCGAGCATTAAAACACCGGGGCAGGTTAATCTGGTCATAGGTATTGGTTTGAATGTTTCTATGTCAGCAGATATGAATGAGGTAATAGATCAGCCCTGGACGGACCTAGATCGTGAAACAGATTGCGAGCTGGATAAAAATGAAATTGCCGGAAAGTTACTATCCAGTATTATGCAGCTGTGTACAGAGTATGAAAAAACAGGTTTTGAATCTTATCGAGACAGGTGGCAAAGTTATGATATCTGCACGGGTGCCAGTGTGCAGATAAAAGATGGCGATAATATTTTTGCAGGAATATGTCTGGGCATTAATAACAAAGGTGCATTAAGAGTCATGGTTGATGGTGATGAGCAGGTTTTTTATGGGGCGGATGTCAGCATAAGAGTGAATAAAGATGCTGTTAATTGATATCGGCAATAGCCGAATAAAATGGGCGGTCTGGCAAAATAATCAAATAACAGATTATTCGGCAGTGGCTTACAGTAAAGATAATCTGCCGGCAGTGTTAACAGAAAACCTGGCAGATATTTCTCAACCCAGACTGCAACAACAGCAAGTTTTTGTATGCAGTGTGGCAGGCAGGGCAATTAACCAGTTAGTTTTAAACTGGTTTGAAGTCTACTGGCAAATCAGTGCTGAATTTATTGAAACAAAGAACAGGCAGTGCGGAGTTGTAAATGCCTATCATCAGGTCAGTGCTCTGGGCGTTGATCGCTGGTTGGGCATGCTGGCGGCTTATCAGCGGCATAAAAAAGCAGTATGTGTAATAGACTGTGGTACGGCGGTAACTATCGATGTGGTTAATGAAACGGGTCAGCATCTGGGCGGTCTGATTATGCCGGGTATGCAAATGATGCAGCAGGCATTATTAACCGGTGCTCAACGCATTGAATCTATTCAGGGGCAGGCATCGTCACTGGCAGATAATACACAGGATGCAGTAATCGGCGGCTGCATTAATTTATTAGTGTCGGGTCTGGATGGTTTATACAGAAAATACAGCGAGCAATTTAATGGTGAGCTGGCCTGTGTGATGACAGGAGGCGATGGAGAAAAGCTGGCCAGTGCAATGGAATCTAATTGTCACTACGAAGAAGATCTAATACTCTACGGTCTTTATCTGGCAGCTTGCTCAGAGGACTAGGAATTTAATGCGCGTTTTATTTTTATTTTTACTTATTGTTAATGGTCTGATGGGCGGGTGGTTTTATCTGCAGCCGGTAAAAAATGATCTGGCGATCAAGCCTGTGGCAGAAAATATAAATTCACTGGTGCTGCTTAATGAAGTTGGCGCGCAAAAAGAATCAGATAAATCAACTGAGACTGCTGCACCTGCCAAAGTTAAAGCAGGCCTTAGTGAGAAAAAAGAATCTGCCGGTTTATGCTTCACACTTGGGCCTTTCAAGGACGAGATTATACTCAAACAGGCCAGAAAGCAGCTGGCTGAGCAGGTGCAGAATATTAATGTGCGTAAACGTGAAGAAAGTCAGCGCCATCGATACTGGGTATATTTACCTGCCCTGTCTTCCCGTGGCAGAGCGATAGAGCAAAGTAAGCAGCTGGCTCAGATTAAAATTAATGATTACTACATTGTGCACAATGGAGAAAAGAAGAACGCCATTTCTCTTGGGCATTTCAGAGAGAAGAAACACGCAGATCACCGAATTAAACAGTTAAAGAAGCAGGGCTTTGATGCAGAAATGGAAGTGATTTTCCGTCGAATTGATGTGTTCTGGCTGGATTACAGTGTTAAAGAAAATAATGCTTTAAATGATGGCCTGATCAGTAATTACCTGATTGATGGCGTTACCCGTCTGGATAGAAGCTGTAATTAAGGCTGTGGCTATAAAATCCGGTACTATTTTCTACTTTCTTTAAATATCTTATTGCGAAATGCGCCGCCTTTCACTAGAATTGCGAGCCTTCGAAAGAAGCATTGCCGGCACAGCCTAGATGGGTGAGCCGGAAGATAATTGATCCAGTGAATCAATTATCCGGCGAACGCTCAGGCAGGAAGCCTGAGCAGGTAATTAAAGAATCCACGCTGTTTCGCCATGGATGGCGGTAAAATATCACACTTTGCCGGCATAGCTCAGATGGTAGAGCAACTGACTTGTAATCAGTAGGTCCCGTGTTCGACTCATGGTGCCGGCACCATATTCTCGGTGTTTTCGCGTGTAAATTTGCGCTGAAATCATTTAAGGGCACCTCTATTAATTGATTATGCCCTCTGCGTGACCTGAAGCATGCAGCTGCAAGGCGCGAGCCGCAGCGTAATGGTTATTCCATTACCAAGGTTTGCAACGCGGCAGATGCATGCTTCAGGTCGCGCCCTACGGGGCTTTGCACCCTGTCCAGACTCTGCGTTATATTTTCTCGCCAGGCAGTAAGCATGCCTTCGAAAACAAGCCTTGATTCTGAACAGGGTGCAAAGCCAGAGGGTACAATCAATTAATAGAGGCGCCCTTAATACAAAAAACGGCTCGATCCTTGCAGGATTCGGGCCGTTTTTTGTTGACAGGCCCTGTGCGCTCAAGCAGAATATGCGGCTTCCAGAATTTGGAGGGGTTCCCGAGTGGCCAAAGGGATCAGACTGTAAATCTGACGGCTTCGCCTTCGGAGGTTCGAATCCTCCCCCCTCCACCAAGTACGTGCTTGCGTGTATTGCTATGCACGTGAGCAGATAGTAAGAACTCTTCTCGATGGGAGAGGGTTCGAACCGAAAGAGGTTCGAAAAAATTGCCGGGAGCAATTTTCAACGCTGCGTTTTTATGCGGCGACCCGAAGGCTTCTACATGGATGTAGATGGTAGAGCAACGCAGGAGCAGTTGCCGAGGGGAGGGCAGGAAGCTCGAAGTAATCCTCCCCAGGGTCAGTTATGTCAGGCAGGTAAATGTTGTAAAGCCGGGCAAGTAAGAAAGCAAGGCGGGTGTCGTATAATGGTATTACCTCAGCCTTCCAAGCTGATGACGTGGGTTCGATTCCCATCACCCGCTCCATTTTGACACATATATATAGTATGTCTGGGTGAATAGATTTTAAATACTGCGGCTATTGAGTAGTTACTGTTAGCAGGCTGGCCACGGTTGCCGGTAAAAATTTGCTCATATAGCTCAGTAGGTAGAGCACTTCCTTGGTAAGGAAGAGGTCACCGGTTCAAATCCGGTTATGAGCTCCAGTTTTATAGTTTTGGTTTTTTGAAGTATTTTGTTTAACAGCAATCAATGAAACATTGATTAAAAACATTCCGGGGGAGACATTTAATGTCTAAGGAAAAATTCGAACGTAATAAGCCCCATGTAAACGTGGGCACAATTGGTCACGTTGACCATGGTAAAACAACGCTAACAGCGGCGCTGACCAAAGTCATGGCAGAAGAGCAAGGTGGTGACGTTAAAGCCTTTGATCAGATAGATAACGCCCCTGAAGAGCGCGCGCGTGGTATCACGATTGCGACCTCACACGTAGAGTACGAATCAACTAATCGTCACTACGCCCACGTAGACTGCCCAGGTCACGCGGATTATGTAAAAAACATGATCACCGGTGCAGCCCAGATGGACGGCGCGATACTCGTTTGTTCAGCTGCCGACGGCCCCATGCCACAGACTCGTGAGCACATCCTGCTGTCACGTCAGGTTGGCGTACCTTACATCGTGGTTTACATGAACAAAGCGGACATGGTTGACGACGAAGAATTATTAGAACTGGTAGAAATGGAAATTCGTGAGCTACTAGACTCATACGACTTCCCGGGTGATGACACACCGATCATCACAGGATCTGCCTTAAAAGCATTAGAAGGCGACACCAGCCCCATTGGCCGTGATTCAGTGATCAAGCTTGTTGCTGCAATGGATGACTACTTCCCATTACCAGAACGTGCAGTAGACCAGCCATTCTTAATGCCAGTAGAAGATGTGTTTTCTATCTCAGGTCGTGGCACGGTTGTTACCGGTCGTATCGAGCGTGGTGTAGTGAACGTCGGCGAAGAAATTGAAATTGTGGGTATTCGTGAAACACAAACTACCACCTGTACCGGTGTAGAAATGTTCCGCAAGCTTCTGGATACAGGCGAAGCAGGCGACAACGTCGGTCTGTTATTACGTGGTACCAAACGTGAAGACGTAGAACGTGGCCAGGTGTGTGTTAAGCCAGGCTCGGTTACGCCCCACAGCAAATTTGAATGCGAAGTATACATACTGAGCAAAGATGAAGGCGGTCGTCATACACCGTTTTTCAATAACTACCGTCCCCAGTTTTACTTCCGTACCACGGATGTGACCGGAGCATGTGATTTACCCGAAGGCGTAGAAATGGTTATGCCAGGTGATAACGTGAAGATGGTTGTAACATTAATAGCCCCCATAGCCATGGAAGACGGCCTGCGTTTCGCAATACGCGAAGGTGGTCGTACGGTTGGTGCGGGTGTTGTAAGTAAAATCATAGAGTAAGATTTTACGCAAAGGGTATTGAAAGCGGGATGCTCCAGTGGAGTTTCCCGCTTTTCAATGTAGGCCAGTGGCTCAATTGGTAGAGCATCGGTCTCCAAAACCGAGGGTTGGGGGTTCGAGTCCCTCCTGGCCTGCCACTAAACATTAACTTAAGAGAAGATGATAAATGGTCGCTAAGACCGAGACAGAAGAATCGAGTGCACTGGATACACTGAAAATCGTAATTGCTATTGCGTTACTGGTTGGTGGTATTGCTCAGTTTTATTATTTCGAAGAAGAGTCGCAGCTGTATCGTGTGCTGGCTCTGCTTGGATTTATAGCTGTGGCTGGCGCTGTTATGTATACCACTCGTATTGGTTACGGCGCCTGGATGTTTGCCCGTGATGCGCGAACGGAAGTTCGTAAAGTGGTCTGGCCAACGCGTCAGGAAACGGTGCAAACCACACTGATGGTTATAGTGATGGTGATTCTTGTGGGTATCATGCTCTGGTTAATGGATATGTTTTTACGTTGGGCTGTATTTGTTTTGACAGGTCAGGGAGGCTAGAGCATGGCAATGCGTTGGTATGTAGTACACGCCTATTCTGGTTTTGAGGCGAAGGTAAAAACTTCGATGGAAGAGCATATCCAGTTGAATGGTATGCAGGACAAGTTTGGTGAAATTCTGATTCCAACCGAAGAAGTGGTTGAGATTCGTGAAGGTCAGAAACGTAAGTCGGAGCGTAAGTTTTTTCCGGGTTATGTTCTGGTGCATATGGAAATGGATGATGAAACCTGGCATTTAGTTAAAGATGTGCCCAAGGTTATGGGTTTTATCGGCGGCACTAAAGATAAGCCTGCACCTATTACAGATAAAGAAGCTCAGGCAATACTGAACAGTGTTCAGGAAGGCGCTGAAAGTCCAAAGCCAAAAGTTCTGTACGAAGCAGGCGAAGTGGTACGGGTTACCGATGGTCCATTCAACGACTTCAATGGAGTAGTTGAAGAAGTGGATTATGAAAAGAGTCGCCTGAAAGTGGCGGTATTAATTTTCGGTCGTTCAACACCGGTTGATTTAGAATTCAGCCAGGTCGAGAAGGGTTAAGTAAGAATTCATCGAGCTGAATATTCAGCTTGTAGTTAAACCGGGAAGGTCGAAAGCATTCGTGTTAGTACGCCGTTATACCCACAGGAGTAAATCATGGCTAAAAAAGTCGAAGCTTATATTAAGCTGCAAGTGCCTGCGAATGAGGCAAACCCAAGTCCACCAGTTGGTCCTGCATTAGGTCAGCACGGTGTGAATATTATGGAATTCTGTAAAGCATTCAATGCCAAAACCCAGGGTTTTGACAAAGGCATGCCGATCCCCGTTGTGATCACAGTTTACAGTGATCGCAGTTTTACATTTATTACCAAAACACCTCCAGCATCGATTCTGTTGAAAAAAGCAGTAGGCCTTAAAAAAGGCAGTGGTCGTCCTAATCTTGATAAGGTCGGCACAGTTACGCGCGCTCAACTTGAAGAAATTGCTAAAACCAAAGAGCCTGATTTAACGGCTGCAGATATGGATGCGGCAGTACGTACTATTGCAGGCACTGCCCATCGCATGGGTCTGGAAACAGAGGGAGTAGTGTAATGGCTAAATTATCCAAACGAGCAAAAGTGATCGCTGAAAAAATTGAAGTTGATAAAGCTTACTCAATTGATGATGCACTTTCATTATTAAAAGAAATATCCACTGTTAAATTCAGTGAGTCTGTAGACATCAGCGTGAACCTGGGTATAGACCCTCGTAAATCGGATCAGGTTGTTCGTGGCGCGACAACATTACCAGCAGGTAATGGTAAAGAGGTTCGAGTTGCGGTTTTCACTCAGGGTGAAAATGCAGATGCTGCAAAAGCAGCCGGTGCCGATGAAGTAGGCATGGACGAACTTGCTGAGCAGATGAAAAAAGGCGATTTAAATTTTGACGTAGTTATTGCATCTCCAGATGCAATGCGCGTTGTTGGTCAGTTAGGCCAGATTCTTGGTCCACGTGGTCTGATGCCTAACCCTAAAGTAGGCACAGTAACACCGGATGTGGCAACAGCGGTTAAAAATGCTAAAGCGGGTCAGGCGCGTTTTCGTGCAGACAAAGGCGGCATTATTCATGCATCTATCGGCACAGTGAAATTTGAAGTAGACGCTTTAAAACAGAATATTGATGCTCTGCTGGCTGATTTATATAAAGCCAAACCATCAGCGGCCAAAGGTATATACCTGAAGAAGATCAGCGTGTCTTCTACTATGGGTCCGGGTCTGTTGATTGATCAGAGTTCTCTGGATCTTTAAATAAAGATTCGGTAAAAGTTTTGACTAGCCGGGTAATTTATTCGGTGTCGTCAAAGACCGTGGGAGCAGCAATGCTTAATCGGTTTTCAATCTGCAAAGAATGAAAACTATCTCACGCAGATGGTGAATCCGCTCATTTTATGACGGACACCGTAGGTGGTTAATTATTCGACTGGTTTTTTTAAATCTTTTTAATAATTAACTTAAGTACCTGGCTGGACATGACTGCATTTTTTATCACAGATTTTTAATTTGTGGTGATGATACACATCATGCTCCAACCTAACTGGGAGTAACACACGTGCCTCTTAATCTTGAAGACAAGAAAAGCATTGTCACTGAGGTGAGTGCGGTTGCTGCTGATGCACATTCAGCTGTTGCAGCTGAATACCATGGCCTGAGCGTAGATGAAATGACCGAGTTACGAGCGAAAGCCCGTGACGGTGGTGTATATCTGCGAGTAGTAAAAAACACGTTAGCGCGTCGTGCTGTAGAAGGCACTGAATTTGAATGTATGAAAGATGGTCTAGTGGGTCCACTAGTTCTGGCTTTCTCGCAGGAAGATCCAGGGTCGGCTGCGCGAGTCATTAAAGACTTCGCAAAAGAGCATGAAGCACTGGTTCCAAAATTAGTTTCTGTTGGTGGCGAATTACTTGCCGCTGGTGAAATTAATCGACTGGCCAGTCTGCCTACACGTGATCAGGCAATCAGCATGTTAATGGCTGTGATGAAAGCACCTGCCGAAAAACTTGCTCGTACTCTTAATGAAGTACCTGGCAAGCTTGTTCGCACTATGGCTGCTGTTCGCGATCAGAAACAAGCATAAGCACACACTATTAGTACTAAGTGTTTAACGATTTAAAGTTTATATTTTTGGAGAATTATCATGGCTGTATCTAAAGACGATATTTTAGAAACAATCTCTAACATGTCAGTGATGGAAGTAGTTGACCTGATCGAAGCAATGGAAGAGAAATTCGGCGTATCTGCCGCTGCTGCTGTAGCTGCTGCACCTGCTGCCGCTGCTGGTGGCGAAGCTGCTGTTGAAAAAGACGAGTTCGACGTTGTAATGACAAGCTTTGGCGAAAACAAAGTTTCCGTTATCAAAGCGGTTCGTGGCATTACTGGTGCCGGCCTTAAAGATGCAAAAGATATGGTTGAAGGCGTGCCTGCAACTATTAAAGAAGCTGCATCTAAAGCTGAAGCTGAAGACGTTAAGAAGCAACTGGAAGAAGCTGGCGCAACAGTTGAGCTTAAATAAGCTCAACTTATTGCACTGCAATATTTCAATTGCACAGGATAGAGGCTGACGACTAAATGTCGTCGGCCTTTAGCCGTTTCATAAAAAAATATTTTCAAAGTGTTTTTTTATGAACCTGCTAAACAGGTTTCAACCCATATAAATGATGTTGGGTTGAGTATTAAATAAAGCTCCTGCATGAGCTGGTAAAAGGCGGCCCGTTGACACTGACAATGTGAGGAATACCGATGGAATATACATTTACCGAGAAAAAACGAGTCCGTAAGGATTTCGGTAAACGCCCACCTATTCTCGATGTACCCTTTTTGCTTTCTATGCAAATTGAATCCTATCGTGGATTTTTGCAGGAAGGAATAGCAGAAAAAGATCGAGCACGAACAGGACTGAATGGTGCGTTTGACTCAGTTTTTCCAATAGTAAGTTATTCTGGCTATGTACAGCTTGAATACGTTAGCTACCGTTTGGGTACGCCTGCATTTGATGTTAAGGAATGTCAGTTACGTGGTATGACTTATGCTGCACCATTACGGGTGCTGATGCGTTTAGTTATTCATGATAAAGAAGCGCCGCTTAAAAGCAAAATTGTTAAAGACATCCGTGAACAGGAAGTGTACATGGGTGAGCTGCCGTTAATGACGGATACTGGTACCTTTGTTATCAATGGTACTGAGCGAGTTATTGTTTCTCAGTTGCATCGTTCGCCAGGTGTATTCTTTGATCACGATAAAGGTAAAACTCACAGCTCAGGTAAATTATTATACTCAGCTCGAGTCATTCCTTACCGTGGTTCATGGTTAGATTTTGAGTTCGATCCTAAAGACAGCGTGTTTGTGCGTATTGATCGTCGTCGCAAATTACCCGCGACAATTTTATTGCGCGCACTGGGTTATGAAACCAGTGAAATTCTGGATATGTTCTTTGATAAAATTCCATGCAAAATGGTGAAGGATGGCATTGAAATGCCATTGGTTGCTGAACGACTGCGTGGTGAAAGTGTTACCTTCGATATCAAAGCGGGCAAAGAAGTGGTGGTTGAAGCTGGGCGTCGCATTACCATGCGTCACATTAAGGCGCTGGATAAAGCAAAAGTTAAAAAGCTGGTTGCGCCTGCAGAGTTTTTGAATGAAAAAATTCTGGCTCATGACATTATTGATGAATCAACCGGTGAAATTGTTATTGCTGCAAACACTGTTATTTCTGAAGAAATAATGGAGCAGATGGTTGAAGTCAAGGTTAAGGCCTTTGAAATTCTGTACACCAATGATCTGGATACAGGCGCTTATATTTCTAATACGCTGGCAATTGATCCAACTACAAACAGACTGGAAGCACAGGTAGAAATTTATCGCATGATGCGTCCGGGTGAGCCACCGACTAAAGACGCGGCAGAAAACTTATTTAGAAATCTGTTCTTCACTGATGATCGTTATGATTTATCTGGTGTAGGTCGAATGAAATTTAATCGTCGCCTGCGTCGTGAGGCATCGACTGGCCTGGGTATTCTTTATGATGGCCGTTATTTCTCTCAGCGTAAGAAAGATGAAGAAGCACAGAAGATGGTCGCAGAGTTAGGTGACTCATCAGATATTTTAGATGTGCTTAAACAGTTAATTACCATTCGCAACGGCAAAGACACAGTGGATGATATCGATCACCTGGGTAATCGTCGTATTCGTTGTGTTGGTGAAATGGCAGAAAATGTTTTCCGTGTTGGCCTGGTTCGAGTTGAACGTGCGGTACGTGAACGTTTAACTATGGCCGAGTCTGAAGGCTTAATGCCGCAGGAATTAATTAATGCCAAACCTGTGTCAGCGGCGATCAAAGAATTCTTTGGTTCCAGTCAGCTGTCCCAGTTTATGGATCAGAATAATCCACTATCTGAAGTTACTCACAAACGTCGCGTTTCTGCATTAGGCCCGGGCGGTCTGACTCGTGAACGTGCCGGTTTTGAAGTGCGTGACGTGCATCCTACTCACTACGGTCGAGTATGTCCTATTGAAACACCTGAGGGGCCAAACATCGGGTTGATCAACTCATTGTCTGTTTATGCACGTACTAATGAATATGGTTTCCTGGAAACGCCATACCGTAAAGTAGTAAAAGGAAAAGCCACCGCTGACATCGAATATCTTTCTGCGATTGAAGAAAGTAATTACATGATTGCTCAGGCGAATACAGATCTGGATGCAAAAGGTAAACTGATTCAGGACATGGTTTCATGTCGTACTAAAAATGAATTTACTTTAGCGACACCAGATTTAGTTGAATTTATGGACGTTTCGCCAAAACAGATCGTATCTGTGGCGGCATCCATTATTCCATTTTTGGAACACGATGATGCTAACCGTGCATTGATGGGATCAAACATGCAACGCCAGGCCGTACCCACTTTACGTGCTGATAAGCCATTAGTCGGTACCGGTATGGAACGCACAGTGGCGATGGATTCAGGTGCAGCACTGGTCGCCAAACGTGGTGGTATTGTTGATACGGTTGATGCAAGTCGTGTGGTGGTTCGTGTTAAAGATGAAGAAGCGGCAGACGGTAAAACCGGTGTTGATATTTATTCATTAACTAAATACACCCGTTCAAATCAGAACACCTGTATTAATCAGCGTCCACTGGTTGTGCCGGGCGATGTAATCGAGCGCGGAGACGTACTGGCCGATGGCCCGTCTACCGATTTAGGTGAGCTGGCACTGGGGCAGAATATGCGCGTTGCGTTTATGCCCTGGAATGGTTACAACTTCGAAGATTCTATTCTGATTTCAGAGCGCGTGGTGCAGGAAGATCGTTACACCACGATTCATATCGAAGAATTAACCTGTGTGGCTCGTGATACCAAATTAGGTTCTGAAGAAATCACTGCAGATATTCCCAATGTAAGCGAAGGCCTGTTATCCAAACTGGATGAATCAGGTATTGTTTATGTGGGCGCTGAAGTTTCAGGTAATGATATTCTGGTAGGCAAGGTGACACCTAAAGGTGAAACACAACTTACACCAGAAGAAAAATTACTGCGAGCCATCTTTGGTGAAAAAGCATCGGATGTAAAAGATTCATCATTACGCGTTCCCGGCAGTAAAGTGGGTACAGTTATTGGTGTTCAGGTGTTTACTCGCGACGGTGTTGAAAAAGACAAACGCGCACTTGAAATCGAAGAAGAGCAAATCACTCAGGCGCGTAAAGACGTCAATGACCAGTGGCGCATACTGCAAAAAGATATGTTTGCCCGTGCTGAAAAACTGATGCTAAATAAAGTAGCAGCCGGTGGCCCTGCAGGTCTGAAGTCTGGTGGAAAAGTAACGCAGGCTTATCTTGATGATCTTGAAAAAGATAAATGGTTTGAAGTTCGTCTGAAAACAGATGATGCCAATACGCAACTTGAAGCATTGGCTGAACAGATGAAAGAGCAACGTAAATTGCTGGATGAACTGTTCGAAGAAAAGAAAGGCAAAATTGTAACCGGTGATGATTTAGCACCGGGTGTACTGAAGATGGTTAAGGTTTACCTGGCTATCAAACGTCGCATGCAGCCTGGTGATAAAATGGCGGGACGTCATGGTAACAAGGGTGTGGTCTCGATGATCGTACCGGTTGAAGATATGCCATATGACGAACACGGTTGCCCGGTTGATATCGTGCTGAACCCACTGGGTGTGCCTTCACGGATGAACGTGGGTCAGGTTTTAGAAACTCATCTGGGCTGGGCAGCGCAGGGGCTGGGTCTGAAGATCGGCAAAATGCTGGATGAAAATAGAAAGGTCACTGAAGTTCGTAGCTTCCTCGACCAGATTTATAATCACAACCAGAAAAAAGTTGATCTGAAGAAATTCTCTGACGATGAGCTGATAACGATGGCCGGTAATCTGCGTAAAGGTGTGCCAATGGCTACGCCGGTATTTGATGGCGCAGAAGAAACAGAAATTCATCGCATGCTGGAACTGGCAGATCTACCCGTTTCGGGTCAGACCACTTTATATGATGGCCGTACCGGTGAATCATTTGATCGTCCGGTTACAGTTGGTGTGATGTATGTACTGAAACTGAATCATTTAGTGGATGACAAAATGCACGCACGTTCAACCGGCCCTTACAGTCTGGTTACGCAGCAGCCGCTGGGTGGTAAAGCTCAGTTCGGTGGTCAGCGCTTCGGTGAGATGGAAGTCTGGGCACTGGAATCTTATGGCGCGGCGTATACGCTACAGGAAATGTTAACGGTTAAATCCGATGACGTGGCCGGTCGTAATAAGATGTACAAAAATATTGTTGATGGTGATCATCGTATGGAAGCCGGTATGCCGGAATCTTTCAATGTATTACTGAAAGAGATTCGCGCACTGGCAATCAATATTGAGCTGGAACAGGATAAGTAATTCATCCTGTTCATATTTTATTGATATGTTTGAGCCATTAAATAAACGAACTAAAGTTTAGGAGAAAGACCTTGAAAGATTTGCTAAAGCTGATTAAACAGCAGGGTCCAAATGACGATTTTGATGCCATTCGAATTGGTCTGGCATCACCAGCGATGATTATGTCCTGGTCATATGGTGAAGTTAAAAAACCAGAGACCATTAACTACCGCACCTTCAAGCCAGAACGTGACGGCTTGTTCTGTGCCAAAATTTTTGGCCCGGTAAAAGATTTTGAATGTCTGTGTGGTAAATACAAACGCCTTAAGCATCGCGGTGTGGTATGTGAAAAATGTGGTGTTGAAGTAACACAATCTAAAGTGCGTCGTGATCGCATGGGTCATATTGATCTGGCCAGCCCGGTTGCCCACATCTGGTTTTTAAAATCACTGCCATCTCGCATTGGTTTGTTACTGGATATGACGCTGCGTGAAATCGAACGCATTCTTTACTTCGAAGCCTTTGTTGTTATCGATCCAGGCCTGACTACTTTAGAACGTTGTCAGTTGCTGTCGGATGAAACTTATCTTGAAGCCATTGAAGAACATGGCGATGAGTTTGATGCGCGTATGGGTGCAGAAGCGATTTATCAAATGCTTTCCAGTCTTGATCTTAAAGATGAAGAACGCAAGATTCGCGAAGACATCGGTAACACTAACTCTGAAACAAAACTGAAGCGTTACGGCAAACGTTTAAAACTGATTGATTCATTCCTTGAGTCGGGCAATAAACCTGAGTGGATGATCATGACAGTGCTGCCAGTATTGCCACCCGATTTACGTCCATTAGTGCCATTAGATGGCGGTCGTTTTGCAACGTCCGATCTAAATGATTTATACCGTCGAGTTATTAATCGTAACAATCGATTAAAGCGTCTGTTAGAACTTTTTGCGCCAGATATTATTGTGCGTAATGAAAAACGGATGTTGCAGGAATCGGTTGATGCCTTATTAGATAACGGTCGTCGCGGTCGTGCGATTACCGGCACCAACAAACGTCCACTGAAATCTTTAGCCGATATGATTAAAGGTAAACAGGGTCGTTTCCGTCAGAATCTATTAGGTAAGCGAGTTGACTACTCCGGTCGTTCGGTGATCGTGGTTGGTCCAACATTAAAACTGCATCAGTGTGGTCTGCCTAAAAAAATGGCGCTGGAATTATTCAAGCCGTTTATTTTCAGTAAATTACATCGTCGCGGTTTAGCCACAACGATTAAAGCGGCGAAGAAACTGGTTGAGCGCGAAGGCGCAGAAGTCTGGGATATTCTTGAAGAAGTAATCCGCGAACATCCTGTTATGTTAAACCGCGCACCGACTCTGCATAGATTAGGCATCCAGGCATTCGAGCCTGTGCTAATCGAAGGTAAAGCGATTCAATTACATCCATTAGTATGTACAGCTTTTAATGCTGACTTCGATGGTGACCAGATGGCGGTACACGTACCCTTATCTATTGAAGCGCAGTTAGAAACTCGCGCGATGATGATGTCGACAAATAATATTCTGTCGCCTGCATCCGGCGAGCCAATTATCGTACCTTCTCAGGATATTATTCTGGGTCTGTATTACATGACTCGTGAACGCATTAATGGCAAAGGCGAAGGCATGATTTTCGCTGATGTGAAAGAGGTTGAACGCGCGCATGCAAATAAAGTGGTTCACATACAGACAAAAGTTAAAGTTCGCATTAAAGAAGTAACCATTGATGAGTCTGGTGAAAAGCATGATGTGTTTACGATTGTAGACACTACTGTTGGTCGCGCCATGTTGTCTGAATTAATTCCAGCAGGCATGTCGTTTGATTTAGTTAATCGTGACATGACGAAGAAAAACATTTCTCACCTTATTAATGCCTGTTACAGAACGGTAGGTTTAAAAGCCACGGTTATTTTTGCAGACCAGATAATGTATATGGGTTTCCGTCAGTCTACGGTTGCCGGTGCATCGATCTGTATTAATGACATGGTGATTCCTGAAGAGAAAGCCAGCATCCTTGCTGGCGCTGAAGCAGAAGTAAAAGAAATTCAGGATCAATATGTTTCCGGTCTGGTAACCAATGGTGAGCGTTACAATAAAGTAGTTGATATCTGGTCTCACGCCAATGACCAGGTTGCGAAAGCGATGATGGATAAAATCAGTAATGAAGATGTTGTGGATGCAGAAGGTAAAACAGTAACCAATCCTTCGTTTAATAATATCTACATGATGGCAGATTCCGGCGCTCGTGGTAGTGCCGCGCAGATTCGTCAGCTGGCCGGTATGCGTGGTCTGATGGCAAAACCAGATGGCTCTATTATCGAAACGCCGATCACTGCAAACTTCCGTGAAGGTCTGAATGTACTGCAATATTTCATCTCGACTCACGGTGCTCGTAAAGGTCTGGCCGACACCGCACTGAAAACTGCGAACTCAGGTTACCTGACTCGTCGTCTGGTGGATGTGGCACAGGACATGGTGATAACCACTGTGGATTGTGAAACCGATAAAGGACTGACATTAAACCCAATCATCGAAGGTGGTGATGTGGTTGAGCCATTACACGAACGTGTGCTGGGTCGCACCGTGGCGATGGATGTGCTGAAAGAAGAGTCGGATGAAATTCTGATTCCTGCAGGCACACTATTAGATGAAGCCTGGTGTGAAAAAATGAATGAGCTGGGCGTGGATGAAATTAAAGTCCGCTCCAGCATTACCTGTGTGGCAGATCACGGCGTCTGTTCGGTTTGTTATGGTCGCGATCTTGCTCGTGGTCACAAGGTTAACCAGGGTGAGGCAGTGGGCGTTATTGCTGCACAATCCATCGGTGAGCCGGGCACACAGCTGACCATGCGTACCTTCCATATTGGTGGAGCGGCGAGTCGATCAGCTGCGGCAAATAATATTGCGGTTAAAAATAACGGCACCATTCGTCTACATAACATTAAGGTTGTTAAACAGGCCAGTGGCAACTTTGTTGCGGTATCTCGTTCGGGTGAGCTGGGTGTTGTGGATGAGTCGGGTCGTGAGAAAGAACGCTATAAAGTACCTTACGGTGCGGTTATTTCTGCGGAAGAAGGTGGAGCAATTGAAGGTGGCGACATAGTTGCAACCTGGGATCCACACACTCACCCCATTATTACCGAGGTAGATGGCAAGGTTCAGTTTGGCGAATTTGTTGAAGGCATCAGTGTACAGAAAGAGGCGGACGAAATTACCGGCCTGTCTTCTACTGTGGTTATTGATCCCAAGCAGCGCCCATCAGCGGGTAAAGATATGCGCCCAATGGTGAAACTGATTGATGCCAAAGGTGAAGATTTATGTATTGCAGGTACTGAACTTCCTGCTCACTACTTCCTGCCTGCGGGTGCGATAGTAAACATTGAAGATGGTGCAACTGTATCCATTGGTGATGTTGTGGCACGTATTCCACAGGAGTCTTCGAAGACTCGTGATATCACCGGTGGTCTGCCACGAGTTGCAGATTTATTCGAAGCACGTAAACCAAAAGAGCCAGCGATTATGGCTGAGCGCACAGGTATTATCGGCTTCGGTAAAGAAACCAAAGGTAAGCAACGTTTAGTGATTACCGAAGACAGCGGTGAAGTGTACGAAGAGCTGATTCCAAAATGGCGTCACATCAACGTGTTTGAAGGTGAGCATGTTGATCAGGGTGAGATCATTGCAGACGGCGAACCTAATCCACATGATATTTTACGCCTACGTGGAGTCAGTGAACTGGCGGCTTATCTGGTAAAAGAAATTCAGGATGTTTATCGCTTACAGGGTGTAAAAATTAATGATAAACACATTGAAGTTATTATCCGTCAGATGCTGCGTAAAGCAGAAGTGATTCACAGTGGTGACAGCAAATTCCACAAAGGTGAAATCATCGAGCTGCGTACCCTGGTTGAAACCAATGAAGCACTGGAAGCAGAAGACAAGATTGCCTGTCGTTTTGCACCAATGTTATTGGGTATCACCAAAGGTTCACTGGTTACCGAGTCGTTTATTTCAGCGGCTTCATTCCAGGAAACCACAAGGGTACTTACCGAAGCTGCGGTTCGCGGTAGCCGAGATGATCTGCGTGGCCTGAAAGAAAATGTAATTGTGGGTCGTCTGATTCCTGCGGGAACCGGACTTGCTTATCACAATGATCGCCGTCGTAAACGTGAAGAGAAAGATGCGTTGCTGGCTTTTGCTAATAAACCGGTTGAGCCGGTGATTGTGGCAGCCGAAGTTGATGCAGCGGCTGAAGCACCAGAGGCGCCGTTAAACGATTAGTAGCTAACTTTTTTTGTTGGTTTATTAATTTAAAGCCGCTGGTTTCTTTGAGACCAGCGGCTTTTTTGTGCCTGTTAAGCAGGAGTGAAGAAATTAGAGAGTTGGCGGCTTTTGTTTTTTTGTGACTTTTGTTTTATATGCTTTACCGTAGGAGCGAGTCTTTAGCTCGCGATTTTTTTGCTCTATAGAAAAATCAAAAGCTTTATCCTGTAAAAAATTATATGGGAATAATTGGAAGAACATTATTTTTTTAATTCGGTACTTTCGCCTTTATGGCGAATTCATTTCTTTTGCTCGCACAAAAGAAACCGAACCAAAGAAAATGCGGCCCGAGACAGTTTGCCCTGCGGGTTCCCGTTCATTGCTACTGCTTCGTTTTAATCTGATTTGCAAGTGTTGAAAGATGAGCTTCGTTGCCGGGTCGTTTAGATGCGCATCCATGCTTATCAAAACTCAATTTTCCGTCCCTGGAAAATTGCCCCTCTGCTGGCAATGCTTGGCAAACTTTATGGGGTGGCAGGTCAAAATCAAAGTCAAAAGAAAAATCAACAGCGCTCCGTCATTCCCGCGCAGGCGGGAATCCAGCGACTTTGGCGCCTGAAACTCTAAATAGTCCATTTATCCTTGTTAGCTTTACTTCGGAAATTAAAGGGTTTAATCTAAATTAATAGGAGGCACACGATAATGCAACCGGTTAAACAAGAAGTGCTGGATACCATTAATAATTTACCTGAAGATACTAATATGGATGAGATTATGTATCGCCTGTATGTGCTAGATAAAATTCGCAAAGGCCAGCAGGCAGTTGAGGAAGGTAAGACAGTTTCTCATGAAGAACTAAAAAAAGAGATTGAGACTTGGTGATTTGGTCGGGGACAGCTAAAACTGACCTCCGACAAATTCATGATTATATTGCTAAGGATTCAGCATTTTATGCTAAGCGCGTGACCGGGGATATTATTGATAAAACCGGCGTGCTTAATGAAGCGCCTTTAATTGGCAAGGTAACGCCTGAATTGAATATTGAGCAAATCAGGGAAATACCAATGTATAGTTATCGGCTTATTTACGAGGTCAAAAAACAGTGTGTTTTTATTTTGGCGGTTGTGCATAAGCGGCGGGACTTGCAGCCTGAAGAAATTGAGATTAGAACTTAAAAACTTATAATGCAAAAAGAAAGACCTGGCCAAAGTTTTTTCAAACTAATGGAATTGTTTAAAAAATAGTCCTCCGCTCCTGTTTGCTTTTGAATCAACGAGTCTGACCCTTTGATTTTTTGACCCTTTGATTTTTAATTGATGAAAGCAAAGAGTTAAGTGAAATACCATCGTCACAGAGAAGTCCCGTTGCAAAAGACTTGTCTTATTATGAGGTAAATAACTCAAATCGAAATACTGCCATTGTGAAAGCTTATAAAAGTGGCGGGTATACTTTAAAATCTATTGGTAAATATTTTAATTTGCATTATTCTACGGTGAGTGGGATATTGAAAAATCATAAATCAAAGACCTGACCCTGGTTCCGTGTTTTTTTGGTTTACCTAGAACGATACAAGCTGGTGGCATAGTTTTGGATATACCTGTTAATCTTGTTACAGCGAGCAATAATGGTGATAAGGTTCAAGATAAACACTTTATATTACAAAGTGGTTTTCTTTTGTCTGCATTAGAACATATAACGCCTGAACAGATGTTTACTATAGATCCTAATAATCCATCAAAAGCATTTAGTGCAGTAAAAGGGTTGCAAATAGCTTCATCTCAGGGGCAGAAAATTTATCAGATTTCTCAAGTTAATATAAATAGTGTTATGCCAAATATAAATTTAGATGTGGATACAGAGACTGAAATACAGTCAGCAGTATCAGTAGGTAAAGAAGTAATTGTTCATACTGATTTTGTTTCTGTTCCTGGTTATACTGGAGCAGGATATATTATTATTGATCCTGACACAGGTGATGGAGCATATAAAATTAGTGGTGGGTTGAATGGTGGTTTGCTCCTGGCGCTTTTAGGTTTTATTGCTTTAGCTGTAATAATGTTTTGGATGGTGGCCGCATTTGCTGCAAGTGCTTCCGTTACAGCATTCGGTTTTCTTGCAGTTGGAGAGCTTGTTGCTTTCAATGCTGCATTGGATTATGGACGTTTGATAATGAAATTAGGCTCGAACAAGTGTAGCTCTTCGCAACAAATTAAAATATTATCTAAAGCAACAGCTTTACTTGTGATGGAAGCATCTGTGGTTAGAGGGTTATCAAAAAAGATCATAAATGAAGTAAATATTGTTAAGCAAGTACTTTATGAGGCAATGGATATTGTGGCGGTAGGGGGAGGCTTTTTTCTTGCGGATCAATTTAATCAAGAGTTGAATGACCCAGTTGATGTCTGTAAATAATCACATATAATTACAAGCGAGGTGTATGTTGAATCAATATTTATTAGCAATGATTTACTTTTTACTTGCTATATTTGGATTTAAAGTAGTAGAGGTCTTGCTAAAAAAGGCGTCTACTGAGAAATTGATATATAAATCTATATTATATTTAGTGATTATTATTATTAGTATCGGCGCTCTGGTTCTATTTTATTTTGGAGGGATAACTTTATCTGAATACTATGCTTCAAGGCATTAGAGCAGAAAATAGCGAGAAAATAGCGAGAAAATAGGGACGGAGGGACTATTTTTTAACCAATTCAATTGATTTAAAAAAGCTGTACAAAATTTAGTCCCTCCGTCCCTGGATCTTTGGGGTCAGGTCTTTGATTTATGATATCCAACGGCGAACTCAGGTTTTAAGTGCACCGATAATTTACAAAATGTCGGTGATCTGGATTATGTCTCTTTAAGCGTGCAGCAAACGCTGATTGATATTGCCAATAAACAAACCCTGCAAACTCAAAATCAAACGATTAATCTTGCCACCGCTGCGAATCAAACCCCGATTCGAAATATCAGTACTTCCTCACCCAGTGGGCAGTGCGGGCCACCGACCAGATAAAATACAACACGGAAGTCGCGATAATAAACTTAAGAGTGGATATCGATCGCTGGATAAGACTGGCCACCATTCAAGATGGGGGAGCCTGGTGTCGTGGCATTGACTATACCCAGAATTGAATAATAAACCCAAGCCAGGTGTACAAAACTTTAAAGAGTAACCAGGAAATATAGAAACAAAAAAACAAACCGATATAAAAAAGCAGGTTAAAACATGGACAACAACATACTCTCAACAATCCGCACCGCCAAAGGCTTCAACCGCTCAGTGGCTATGCTCATCACCCTGGCACTATTAGGCGTGATGCTAGAGCGCACCCTTTATTACACCCTCAATGAAAACGACATCATAGAAGATGAAAACGTCGTTGAGCGCATACAACGTATGGCGCCGCATAAAGCCAAACAACTGGGCTTATCTCAACAAACCCAAAACCAGAACAAAATCCAAAAACAAACCAAAAGCGATGAAACAAAATTAGCCAACACCGTACAAAATATAAAAGAAAAACTGGCGGCAATAGACAACCCCTATGAAACCGTTAACACCAAACAACTGGTCGAAGACATCACCGCACTGAGAAAAAACCTGGATGGTTTAAATAAAAAAGTAAAACAGAACTTTGAAACCACCAGACAACACATAGAAGATAAAAACCTGCCCGATATCATATTGCAACGCCATGCAGATACCGTGGCAGAATACGATGAGAAATTTAAAACCCTACAACACAAATTGCTGGCCATAGATTTAGCCAGCACATTAGAAGACAAACAAAGAAAATTAAAAGACGCCAAAGCCTGGTTATCACAACAACAGTTTAAACGCAGCCAGCAGGCATTTGATCCCAATAATTTGCCGTTTAAATCCGCAAAACCCAATCCTGAAAACAAACCCAAACTCAGCAAAGAATCGTTTACAGAGAATGGTTTTTTTAATACCCCCAATATACAACTGGCCGCACTGGGTGATTTTACCTACGCTAATTTACCCGGAGCCGGTAACCCGGCCTACCGCACCGCCACCGATGAAATATTATTAACCCAACCGATAAAAGATCAGGCGGCTCTGCTCAATCACGACCCGGTACAAATCTATCACTGGGTAAGAAACAACATTGAATGGCAACCCACCTGGGGTGCCGTGCAAGATGCAGAATTGACCCTGGATGCCAAACGCGGCAATGCGATGGATATTGCAAGCTTAACCCTGGCGTTATTAAGAGCGTCATTAATACCCGCACGATATGTTCATGGCACCATAGAAATCCCCGAAGCCGAATTTAGAAATTGGGCGGGCGGCTTTAGCAGTATTGATGCTGCGGTGGACTTTGCGGCCTCGGGTGGCATCCCCACAGCGGCGGTAATACGAGGCGGTAAAATTGATACCGTACAAATCGAACATATCTGGGTAGAAATAGCGGCGGATTATCATCCATCGAGAGTGGCGAAGAATATAGATGCGGATAGTTGGGTGCAGATAGATCCGAGTTTTAAACAGTACACCTACCTAAATGGTTTAGATGTGGTGCAGATATCGGAGATTGATACCAATCAACTGGCACAGGATGTATTAAATAGCGGCACCATAAATGAAGCGGAGGGTTGGGTTACAGGATTTGATCCGACTATTTTGCAAGCGGCACAAGCCCAGGCACAAACAGCACTGGAAAGTCATATTACTAATAATATGACTAACCCTACAGTGGGGGATGTGATTGGGGGTAGAAAGACCATTATTGAGCAGCACCCCACACTGGCCAGCAGTTTGCCGAATAATATAATTGTCACCGGGACTCGCTACGATAAACTTCCATCTAATTTGCAGCAAAGCGTGAGCTACACCTTTTTACAAAACACCAGCAGTCAGATAAATACACCGGTGAGCTTTGCCTGGTCTACGGTGAATAATGAGAAGGTTACTTTGTCGTTTAAGCCTGCGACAGCTGCTGATGAAGCTGCACTACAAAGTTTACTGCCTGGTGGACAGATTACGGATATTAGCCAACTTCCGAGTTCGATTCCTGCGTATTTAATTAATGTGGTGCCTGAGCTTAAAGTAAATGGTGTATTACAAATGATCGGTACATCCATGAGCTTAGGTGAGGAGTTGAAATTTAAAACTAATATTGTGCATCCAGGTAGAAGCAGTCAGATTAACTATGTTTATAAAATACCTGCTGGGTCTTTTGTGTCTGTTAATACTGTTGCGGGGAATGTTTCCTCAGTTAAATTATCATGGTTGCAGATGCAGTTAAATAAAACAAAAGCCACACTTGCTACTAATGACTCAAATCTAATTCAAAATTTAAAAAATGAGGATATTTGGGGGGATTTATTTTACACAGGAACATTAGGCTATTTTATTCAGTTGATTGGATTTAACCGAGTTAGCGCTTTGAAGGCAGATTCTCAATATTATTTGAGTGCGGGTTATGGAATATTTGGATATGAGCCTAAAGTGAATTACTTCTTTGGGATACCCCAATCTGTAGAGCAAGGAGGTGTCTCCCTAGATATACCACTGAATATAGTGACAGCTGAGAACAATAACAATAAAGAAAAAGAGATTAAGTTTAAACTTAAGAGTGGAGTAATAAGCTCAGTGTTAGAATATGCTACTCCAGAACAATTATTTAGTCGGAATGCACCGAATGCTTTTAGTGCTATAAAAGCCATTAAGATTGCTACTTCTGAAGGGCAGAAAATATATCAAATTAACTCTAATAATATAGATGTAGTATTTCCTCGCTTAAATTTAGATTCAAATACTGAGAGCGAGATACAGCAATCGGTTAATTTGGGAAAAGAAGTAATAACTCACACTGACATTGTTTCGGTGCCAGGGTATAGTGGAGCTGGATATATTATAATTGATCCAAGTACTGGGGATGGAAGCTATAAAATAGGAGGTGGTTCAAATGGAGGATTTGTTTTTGCATTTGTAATGACAGTTATTGCTTTTTTCCTGGCTATTAAATTATTGCTCGCCGGTACTATTTTAGCTTTATTAGGTGGATTAATGCTTACTATTTTTGAGGGCATAAGTACTTTGCTGTGGTTAAATAGTATATCAAATGCAAAAACGAAAGATGACTTTAATAAAGCAAATGCATCTCAGTTCATCACTGGTTTAATGGCAGCAATACCATTTGCAAGATTTTCAGGTCCGCTATCTAAGGCAGGTGCAATATCTACGGCTGCATGGGCATGGTTCTTTGGGCTCCCATAAAACTGATAGGTTGTTTTAATGAAATTCACAATATTTATATGCATTCTTATAGAAATAATTATGCTTAGATATGAATATATCTACAATGCCGATGATATTTTTATACAAAATATTGGATATTCCTTATTGAAGTCTTTCATGGTGATAGTGTTTTTATTTGTTTCATCAGTTTGGCTTTCTTACATTAATAATTTAAGGAATAAAATACTCAATTCATTTTTAATAACTATTGTTTCAATTCTTCCCATTTTCCTTGTTAATTTTTATAAAATTGAAGACTTCATAAATGATTTTTTTCTTATGACGCTTATGATTACATATGCATGTATGTTTTTCTTTATTGGCGTACCAATATATAAAACATTGGCTTCTTTTGTGCATCTAAAAGAAGGTGAAATTGAAAAAGCATTTCTCAACTACCCTCCAAATCAGTATTTTGATTTTATATTATATATATTAACAGTTTTAATTGTGAGTATGATTCCACAGGTTGTTCTAAAAATATGGTCTTAAGCGACAAAAAAGGAGGTCTTCCAAAAAACAGGGACGGAGGGACTATTTTTTAACCAGTTCGATTAGTTTTTAAGGTTGATAAAAATTAGTCATTACGTTCCTGTTTTCCAGCTCACGCAACAAAATAATATTCTGGCCACAGGTCAGACCAGCTATATTGTTGAATCGGATGCGACCCAAACCATAGTCGGGAAAACCACTGTTCAGTCCACCAGTCTGGATCAGGGTCAACCACCAGTGTGTACCGATAATATAAAAAAGGTCAGGCTTTGGGGTCAGGTTGAGCCTCCCCCAGTTTAACGCTGGAGCTGGTTATATTATTATTGATCCCGAGACGGGGGATGGAAGTTATAAGATCAGCGGCGGACAGAATGGTGCGGAAAAAATAATAGATCGTATAATAGAGTTTTTTATTGGGGGATGCTCAGGTCTTTGGTTTATGATAAAAGCTAATCTACCCACACATCAATTCATTAAAAGTGATATGTGAATATTTTGATTTGAATTATTCCACATGTCTTCTTTACAATTATCAGCAAACATATTTCTTAAAAAATCGACTGCCTGAGCGGCCTTGGCCGCCGCTGTAAAAATAGCTCTGTTATCCTTTTTCATAACACCCAGCCAATGTTCAATATAACCCGGAAAGAAAATCGGGGTCAGAACACAGATTGCGCTAATATTAGCAACAGCTGTGTTCTGACCCCGATTTTCGTTGATCCAGCCAGTGCGCTGAATCAGGTGCTGGAGACCAGTTCAGCAGGTATCGGTCTTTTTGCGGTATATGACAGTACAGTTGTGCCCGTACCACCGGCTGTATGGTTATTTGGCTCAGGGTTGCTAGGTTTGACTGGTGTTGCCAGACAAAAAACACGTTCTTAGTATTAATTTATTATATGAATAAAAAGCCCGACCTGGTTCGGGCTTTTTAGTGTGTTAAGGAAATGTTCAGGGTTCTTTGGTTGTCACTGCTTCCAAATATTAATTAATATTGATCTAACACAAAATTATTTCGCTTAAATAATGTTAGCGTGTGGGTGCAGTTCAGTTTGAAATGAAGGGGATTTTATACTGGCATTGAGTCCTCTCTGATTCAAATAGATTTTTGCAGAATGGGAGGGATGCTATGTACTGTAATTTCAGAATGAGCCGTTACGTGGCCGTCGTTGTGGCTGTTATTTTTTCACTGGCTCTGGCTTCGTGCGGGGGAAGTGGCGGAGGGGAAGAAGACGCTACTACCAGTTACACCGTTACCGCTTCTGCTGGAGTTGGCGGCAGTATTAGCCCGACCAGTGCTACGGTTAACAGTGGCGCGACAGCAAATTTCACAGTAACTCCCGACAGTGGCAGCAGCACCAACACTGTCATAGGTTGCGGCGGTGCACTTGTTGGCACCACCTATACCACCGCAGCCGTTACCGCAAATTGCACCATCACCGCGAGTTTTGTCAGCAATGCTTTGCCAACGATTAGCATTGATGATGCCAGCGTCAGCGAAGGTGATAGTGGTATCACTAATCTCAACTTTACCGTCACCCTCAGTGCTCCAGCCAGCGGCAGCGTAAATGTAAATTACGCCACCAGCGACGGCAGTGCCACGGCGGGTAGCGATTACACAGCCGTTAGCAATGGCACTCTGATAATTACAGCAGGCAATACCTCAGCAACGGTGACAGTGAATATTAGTGGTGATACCGACGTTGAAACCAATGAAGCATTTACCCTGACACTCAGTAATCCAGCGGGTGCAACTTTGGGTACGGCTGCTGCCACAGGTACTATTAATAATGATGATTCTGCGCCTGTGTTACCGACAATCAGTATTTCTGACGCCAGTGTTACTGAAGGCAACAGTGGCACTGCTAATCTCAATTTTACTGTCACACTCAGTGCTCTGGCCAATGGTAATGTGAGTGTGTTTTTTGCCACCAGCGACGGCAGCGCCACGGCGGGGAGTGATTACATCGCCAGCACTGGTACATTAACTATTGCGGCTGCCAGTACTTCGGCCACAATCAGTGTCAGCATAACAGGGGATACCAATGTTGAAAGTGATGAAACATTGATCCTTACTTTGAGTAACCCCTCGGGTAATGCCTTGCTGGGTACAGCGGTGGCAACAGGGACTATTCTCAACGATGAGATAATTACCCAGGCGCTTAATGATACTGGTATTACTACGTGTTCAGACAATGCAGTTAACAGGCTTTCATGTCCTCAAATAACCCATCCCGGCCAGGATGCCGAATATGGCCGCGATGCCACTGCCAATGATGACAGTGATGGCCATGCAGGCTTTAATTTTACCAAACTGGATAGCAGTGGTAGCCCACTGACTAATCAGGCGGTGAGCTATACCACGACTTCGTGGGATTGCGTGCAGGACAATGTTACTGGTTTGTTCTGGGAGGTAAAAACCCCTGGCTTTTCCGGTTTGCGTAGCAGCATAACCTACACCTGGTACAACTCCACCGGCATCAATGATGGTGGAGATGCCGGCACTGCCGATAGCAGTGGTGGTGGCCTGGATACGGAGAAATACGTTGCTGCTGTAAATGCTGTCGGTTTGTGTGGTCAAAATGACTGGCGTCTACCCACGGTGGCAGAGTTGCTGTCATTGGCAGATATCGGCACCCGAAACCCTGCCATTGACGCTGGCTTTTTCCCAAATGGCAGTGCCATTTCTGGCTACTGGTCTGCGTCACCGAATCCTGATACTGCGAGCTTTGGTCTGCCCTCCGCGTGGATACTGGGTGCGCTTCAGGGCAATGTCATAGCCAGATCTAAATCTACTAGAAACTATGTTCGTCTCGTGCGTGGAGGGAATTGATGATGAAAAAAACATATATCATTATGCCGGTTATGACAGCCTGTTTCTGGGCGATCACCATGACAACAGTCTATGCGGCCTGTAATGTCAGTATTATTGCCACAGCTCCTGACAGCCGCTATACAGATAATGGTGGCGGAACTGTCACAGATAAGGTCACGGGGCTGATGTGGAAGCAGTGTTCTGAAGGGCAGAGCACGATTACTGCTGCCTGTGATACAGGTACAACGCTCACTTATACCTGGCAAGGAGCTTTACAGCAGGTTGTGACTCTTAATAATAGTGGAGGCTTCGCCAGCTATACCGACTGGCGTTTACCCAATCGCAATGAACTGGCTTCATTGCAGGAACGTCAGTGTTTCTCACCGGCCATTAATACAAATCTGTTTCCGAACACCCTGATCTCGGCTTACTGGTCTTCATCACCGCATTTTGTTAGAGGGAATGCATGGGGTGTGAGCTTTGGCAGTGCCCGTGTCTACTTCTACACTAATACCTCTTCGTATGGCGTTCGTCTTGTGCGTGGAGGTTCTTGAAACCATGTATCCCAGCTAAAGTTTCTGGGTGACAGGAGTGAGGGTCTGGCAGGTTAAAATCGCGACCTGAAGTCGCTCCTGCAATAATATTACCTTTTACATTTGCGTCCATTTGCGTCCATTTGCGGTAGTCTTTTGATTTTCAACCGAGTGTTTCTGTCATAACCCCCATGATTACTAAGGATCATGGTTTTGAGAGCAATTTGTCCCCTTCCGACCTTGACAGAACGCCCTCATACGCATAATATTGCGCTCCCTCAACAGGCGTAACCGTTAAAAGTTACGCCTGTTGTTTGTTTTTGCGTGTAAGAATGCAAATAAAGAGTACAAGATTCCGGTCTGGCGGTTCCAGAAAGTTTGGAGAAGATTGTTTATGACAACAATTAACCAGTTAGTGCGTAACCCTCGTAAACGCAAAGTTGAGAAGAGTAATGTCCCAGCTTTAGAGGCTTGCCCACAGAAACGTGGTGTGTGTACACGTGTTTACACGACAACACCTAAAAAACCAAATTCAGCAATGCGTAAGGTTGCCCGTGTGCGCCTGACCAATGGCTTTGAAGTTACCAGCTATATCGGTGGTGAAGGTCATAACCTGCAGGAGCACAGTGTTGTGCTGATTCGCGGCGGTCGTGTTAAGGATTTGCCTGGTGTTCGTTACCACGTTGTGCGCGGTAGCCTGGATACACAGGGTGTTGAAAATCGTAAGAAAGGCCGTTCGAAATACGGCGTTAAACGTCCTAAAAGTTAAGGTAATAAGATGCCAAGAAGAAGAGAAGTCCCGAAACGTATTATCCTTCCCGACCCCAAGTTTGGAAGTGAGAAGTTAGCTAAATTCATCAATATGGTGATGGTAAGCGGCAAGAAAGCTGTAGCTGAACGTATCCTTTATGACGCTCTTGATCGCATTAGCGAGAAGACCGGTAGTGGCGAGCCACTTGAAGTGCTGGATAAAGCAATGGAAAACGTAGCGCCTATGGTTGAGGTTAAATCTCGCCGTGTGGGTGGTGCGACTTACCAGGTGCCTATCGAAGTGCGTGCAAGTCGTCGTCAGGCGCTGGCTATGCGCTGGTTAATTGATGCGGCACGTAAGCGTGGTGAAAAATCCATGCAGTTAAAGCTGGCTGGTGAATTAATGGATGCGGCTGAGCAACGTGGCAGTGCTGTTAAGAAGCGTGAAGATACGCATCGCATGGCTGAAGCGAATAAGGCTTTCGCACACTATCGCTGGTAGTACAGTAAAGTGGCCCGCTCGACGCCTATCGAACGCTATCGCAATGTAGGCATTATGGCTCACATTGATGCGGGCAAAACGACCACGACAGAACGTGTTTTGTATTACACCGGAGTGTCTCACAAGATTGGTGAGGTGCACGATGGTGCCGCCACCATGGACTGGATGGAGCAGGAGCAGGAGCGAGGCATTACCATTACCTCTGCGGCCACCACCTGTTTCTGGCAGGGTATGGACAAGCAGTTTGAGCAGCATCGTATCAATATTATTGATACCCCAGGGCACGTAGATTTCACCATTGAGGTGGAGCGCTCATTACGAGTACTGGATGGCGCAGTGGCAGTATTTTGCGCGGTAGGCGGTGTAGAGCCGCAGTCTGAAACTGTATGGCGTCAGGCAAATAAGTACAATGTGCCCCGCATGGCCTTTGTTAATAAAATGGATCGATCTGGCGCAGACTTTATGCGTGTGGTTGCACAGATTAAGGAACGACTGGGTTCCAATCCGGTGCCGATGCAGTTAGCCATAGGCGCTGAAGAAAATTTTGAAGGTGTAGTTGACCTGATAAAGATGAAAGCCATTCACTGGAACCCTGATGATATGGGGGTGACCTATGAAGAGAGCGACATACCGGCAGAGTTACAGGCCGAGTGTGAGAAGTGGCGCGAACACATGGTGGAATCTGCCGCAGAAGCATCTGAAGAATTAATGGATAAGTACCTGGAAGAAGGTGAGCTGTCTATTGAAGAGATTAAACAGGGTATTCGCGTGCAGACGCTGAATAACGAGATAGTACCGGCATTTTGCGGCAGTGCTTTTAAGAATAAAGGCGTGCAGGCAATGCTGGATGCCATAGTTGAATATATGCCATCCCCGGTTGATGTGCCTGCGATTAAGGGCGTCAATGAAGATGAGTCAGAAGGCGAGCGTCATCCTGAGGATGGTGATCACTTTTCGGCATTAGCATTTAAGATTGCCACCGACCCATTTGTGGGCAACCTGACTTTTTTCCGAGTGTATTCCGGAGTAATGAAATCAGGGGATTCGGTTTATAACCCGATTAAGGGTAAGAAAGAGCGCATTGGGCGCATCGTGCAGATGCATGCCAATAGTCGCGAAGAGATTAAAGAAGTTTGCGCCGGTGATATTGCGGCGGCCATCGGCTTAAAGCAGGTGACCACGGGTGACACATTATGTGACCCAAAACATATTATCGCGCTGGAGCGAATGGAGTTCCCGGATCCGGTTATATCGGTTGCGGTAGAGCCAAAGACTCAGGCAGATCAGGAAAAGATGGGTATTGCTCTGGGCAAGCTGGCACAGGAAGATCCATCGTTTCATGTGCATACAGATGAAGAATCAGGCCAGACCATTATTTCAGGAATGGGTGAGCTGCATCTGGATATTATTGTTGATCGCATGATGCGCGAGTTTAGTGTTGATGCCAATGTGGGTAATCCGCAGGTGGCATACCGCGAAACTATACGCAAAACGGTTGAGCAGGAAACAAAGTTTGTTCGTCAGTCTGGTGGTCGTGGTCAATACGCTCATGTATGGCTGAAGATAGAGCCCAGAGAACAGGGCGAAGGTTTTGAGTTTATCAATGAGATTGCTGGTGGCTCGGTACCGAAAGAATTTATTCCATCTGTTGGCAAGGGTGTCGAAGAGCAGATGAAAAATGGAGTGCTGGCAGGTTATCCCGTAGAGGATGTGCGAGTTACTTTATTTGATGGTTCGTACCATGAAGTGGATTCGAATGAGATGGCGTTTAAAATTGCTGGCTCAATGGGATTCAGGGAAGGCGCGCAGAAAGCGGATGCAGTATTGCTTGAGCCGCTGATGAAAGTAGAAGTGGTCACCCCGGAAGATTATATGGGTGAGGTGATGGGAGATCTGAATCGTCGCCGCGGCGTGGTTCAGGGAATGGAAGACATACCATCAGGTAAACAGATTAAAGCTGAAGTGCCATTGGCCGAGATGTTTGGCTATGCCACGGCATTGCGCTCAGCGACCCAGGGAAGAGCGACGTACTCGATGGAGTTTTTGAAATATAGTGAAGCCCCTGCAGCGGTTGCAGATGCGATTATTAATAAACGCATGGCTTCGTAAGAACGCTTAAGTATTTGAACAGTAGATTTGAACATTAATATTTGAACAGAGGTATAAAACTGTGTCCAAGGAAAAATTCGAACGTAATAAGCCCCATGTAAACGTGGGCACAATTGGTCACGTTGACCATGGTAAAACAACGCTAACAGCGGCGCTGACCAAAGTCATGGCAGAAGAGCAAGGTGGTGACGTTAAAGCCTTTGATCAGATAGATAACGCCCCTGAAGAGCGCGCGCGTGGTATCACGATTGCGACCTCACACGTAGAGTACGAATCAACTAATCGTCACTACGCCCACGTAGACTGCCCAGGTCACGCGGATTATGTAAAAAACATGATCACCGGTGCAGCCCAGATGGACGGCGCGATACTCGTTTGTTCAGCTGCCGACGGCCCCATGCCACAGACTCGTGAGCACATCCTGCTGTCACGTCAGGTTGGCGTACCTTACATCGTGGTTTACATGAACAAAGCGGACATGGTTGACGACGAAGAATTATTAGAACTGGTAGAAATGGAAATTCGTGAGCTACTAGACTCATACGACTTCCCGGGTGATGACACACCGATCATCACAGGATCTGCCTTAAAAGCATTAGAAGGCGACACCAGCCCCATTGGCCGTGATTCAGTGATCAAGCTTGTTGCTGCAATGGATGACTACTTCCCATTACCAGAACGTGCAGTAGACCAGCCATTCTTAATGCCAGTAGAAGATGTGTTTTCTATCTCAGGTCGTGGCACGGTTGTTACCGGTCGTATCGAGCGTGGTGTAGTGAACGTCGGCGAAGAAATTGAAATTGTGGGTATTCGTGAAACACAAACTACCACCTGTACCGGTGTAGAAATGTTCCGCAAGCTTCTGGATACAGGCGAAGCAGGCGACAACGTCGGTCTGTTATTACGTGGTACCAAACGTGAAGACGTAGAACGTGGCCAGGTGTGTGTTAAGCCAGGCTCGGTTACGCCCCACAGCAAATTTGAATGCGAAGTATACATACTGAGCAAAGATGAAGGCGGTCGTCATACACCGTTTTTCAATAACTACCGTCCCCAGTTTTACTTCCGTACCACGGATGTGACCGGAGCATGTGATTTACCCGAAGGCGTAGAAATGGTTATGCCAGGTGATAACGTGAAGATGGTTGTAACATTAATAGCCCCCATAGCCATGGAAGACGGCCTGCGTTTCGCAATACGCGAAGGTGGTCGTACGGTTGGTGCGGGTGTTGTAAGTAAAATCATAGAGTAATAATGACATGGCAGCAGCTAATCAAAAAATTCGTATCCGTCTGAAGTCGTTTGATCACCGTCTGGTTGATCGTTCAGCTTCAGAAATTGTAGAAACAGCAAAAAGAACAGGCGCACGTGTTTGTGGTCCTATTCCGCTACCTACTAAAAAAGAGCGTTTCACTATTCTGATTTCACCTCATGTGAATAAAGATGCCCGTGACCAGTATGAGCTACGTACTCATAAGCGTCTTATGGACATAATGGACCCAACTGATAAGACAGTTGATGCTCTAATGAAGCTTGACCTGGCCGCTGGTGTAGATGTCCAAATCAAGCTGAACTAATTCTCGTCATTCAGCTCACCCCTGAGGCGCACCAGCTCTTTGTTGAAAAATGGTTATTTACCTGTGTAAACGCACATTTTTCGCCTCGATCTGGCACCCCTCAGGGGCAACCTGAAGGACGATAAGATTGTGATTAGCCGTTGCAATCAAATATATTGAATACATCGTTACATTAAGTAGTGGTGTAGAAAAAAACGTGATAGAATGCGCGGCTCAATTTGGCCCAGCCTCTGGTTGGGCCAAATTTATAGAGAAGTGTAATTTAAGTTAAATCAAGGGTTTATGTTTAAAAACAAGCCCTGTGAATCGTTGGAATGCAGACATGACTATCGGTTTAGTCGGTAAAAAATGCGGAATGACACGAGTCTTCACTGAAGATGGCGTATCGATTCCAGTAACGGTTGTCGAAGTACAGCCAAATCGTGTAACACAGGTTAAATCTACGGATTCTGACGGTTACAACGCGATTCAGGTTACAACAGGTTCACGCAAAGCATCGCGCGTAAATAAGGCCTCAGCAGGTCATTACGCAAAAGCAGGTGTGGAAGCGGGTCGAGGTTTATGGGAATTCCGTCTGGACGGTTCTGAAGAAACAGAATTTGCGGCGGGTTCTGAATTAACTGTATCGCTATTTGAAGCGGGTCAGAAAGTAGACGTAACAGGCAGAAGCATAGGTAAGGGTTTTGCTGGTGTTATCAAACGCTGGGGCTTCAAGATGCAGGATGCGACACACGGTAACTCAGTATCTCACCGTGCACCGGGTTCGATTGGTCAATGTCAGACTCCGGGTCGTGTATTTAAAGGTAAGAAAATGGCGGGTCACATGGGTGACAAGCAACGTACAGTTCAAACATTAGAAGTAGTTCGCGTCGATGAAGAACGCGGTCTGTTACTGATTAAAGGTTCTGTACCTGGTGCTAAAGGCGGCAACGTAGTTGTTCGTCCAGCAATTAAAGCCAAAGTAAACAAAGCGTAGAGGTTTAGATTCAAATGGATCTGCAATTACATAAAGCTAAAGATAAAGTAAGCATATCTGATGCTGTATTTGGTCGTGACTTTAATGAAGGTCTGGTTCACCAGGCTGTGGTTTCGTATCTTGCCGGTGCTCGTGCAGGTACAAAAGCTCAGAAAAGTCGTTCGGATGTACGCGGCGGTGGTGCTAAGCCATGGCGTCAGAAAGGTACGGGTCGTGCTCGTGCGGGTACTATTCGTAGTCCAATCTGGCGATCTGGTGGTAGAACGTTTGCGGCAACGCCACGTGATCACTCAGTCAAGCTGAATAAGAAAATGTATCGTGCTGCGGTTAGCTCAATGTTATCTGAGCTGGTTCGTCAGGAACGCTTACTGCTGGTAGAAGATGTAACCGTTGATGCGCCTAAAACGAAAAGCATGGTTGCCAAGCTAAAAGAATATGATCTTGAAAAAGCATTATTCGTGACTGAAACAGGTGATGAGAATTTATATCTGTCAGCACGTAATCTGATTGGTGTAGGCATTACTGATGTTGCAGGCATGACACCGGTTGATCTGGTTAGCTCTGAAAAAGTTGTAATGACAGTAGGCGCGGTTCGCGCAATTGAGGAGTGGCTGGCATGAGTAAGGAAAGAATCTTACAGGTTTTATTAGCGCCGCACATTTCTGAAAAAGCTTCATTAGTAGCGGATTCAAATGGCCAGCATATATTTAGAGTGCTAGCGGATGCGAATAAATCTGAAATCAAACAGGCGGTTGAAGAGCTGTTTGAAGTAAAGGTAGCTCAGGTACGAGTTATGAATGTTAAAGGTAAAACCAAGCGCTTTGGTCAGCGCGAAGGTAAACGTTCGGACTGGCGTAAAGCCTATGTGACTCTGGCAGAAGGCCAGGACATAGATTTCGCTGGCGCGAACTAGGCAAAGGCACAGACGATGGCAATTATTAAGACTAAGCCAACTTCTCCAGGGCGTCGCTTTGTAGTTAAGGTTGTTAACCCGGATTTACATAAGGGCGAACCTCATAAAGCACTGGTTGAAAAGAAGAATAAAAACGGCGGACGTAACAACGCGGGTCGCATCACTACACGTCATATAGGTGGTGGTCATAAGCAGCGTTATAGAGTGATCGATTTTAAACGTGACAAAGACAGTATTCCTGCTGTGATTGAGCGTTTAGAGTACGATCCAAACCGCACAGCGTACATTGCTCTACTGAAATACGCAGACGGTGAGCGCCGATACATTATTGCACCAAAAGGTGTGAGTGCTGGTGATGCGATTGCGTCAGGCAGCGATGCACCGATTAAAGCAGGTAACTGTTTACCAATCAGAAATATTCCGGTTGGTTCACAGATTCATTGTATTGAAATGAGACCTGGTAAAGGTGCACAGATTGCACGTAGTGCAGGTACCTCATCGCAATTAGTTGCGCGTGAAGGTGCATACGCAACCCTGCGTTTACGTTCGGGTGAAATGCGTAAAATTCACATTGATTGCAGGGCAAGCATTGGTGAAGTAAGTAACAGCGAACATAATCTACGTTCATTGGGTAAAGCAGGTGCCACTCGCTGGCGCGGTGTTCGTCCAACGGTTCGTGGTGTAGCGATGAATCCTGTAGATCATCCACATGGTGGTGGTGAGGGTCGTACTTCGGGCGGTCGTCATCCATGTTCTCCATGGGGTACGCCTACGAAAGGTAAGAAGACGCGCAGCAATAAACGTACAGATACTATGATTGCACGTCGTCGTAACCGGAAATAATTGAGGAAATAGCGTGGCACGTTCATTAAAAAAAGGTCCATTTATTGATCATCACTTATTAGTGAAGGTTGACAAGGCAGTAGAAGAAAACAATCGTCGTCCAATTAAAACCTGGTCGCGTCGTTCTACTATCTTCCCTCAAATGGTTGGATTAACAATTGCAGTCCATAATGGACGTCAGCATGTACCGGTTCTGGTTAATGAGAACATGGTTGGTCACAAGTTAGGTGAGTTTGCATTAACTCGCACCTATCGTGGTCACTCTGCTGATAAGAAAGTGACTTAAGGTACTGAACGATGGAAGTAAGAGCCAAACATACATTTGCTCGCATTTCGCCTCAGAAGTGCCGACTGGTTGTAGATCAGATTCGTGGTCTGCCAGTAGAAAAAGCATTAGAAACATTAATGTTCAGCAATAAGAAAGCAGCACAGCTAGTACGTAAAGTTCTGGAATCTGCAATTGCAAATGCTGAACATAACGAAGGTGCAGATATCGACGAGTTAGTTGTGTCGCGTACATTTGTTGATGAGGGCCCGACTATGAAGCGCATTCAAGCCCGCGCAAAAGGTCGTGCAGATCGTATTATAAAACGTAGCAGTCATATCACTGTTATGGTTGCGGAACGTTAAGAGAGAGCTGCAGAATGGGACAAAAAGTACATCCTATTGGTATTCGTCTTGGTATATCAACTGACTGGAATTCAAAGTGGTACGCCAGTTCAAAAGATTATCCTCAGTTACTGAATGCCGATATTAAGGTTCGTGAATTTCTGAAAAAGAAACTGGCGAGTGCAAATGTAAGTCGGATACAGATTGAGCGCCCAACTCGCGCCGCTGTTATTACAATTCACACGGCTCGCCCAGGTGTGGTTATCGGTAAGAAAGGCGCCGATATCGAAAACCTTCGCAAAGATGTTGCCAAACTAATTGGCCTGCACATTAATAATGTGAAAATTAACATCGAAGAAATTCGTAAGCCTGAGCTGGATGCACAGTTAGTTGCAGAAAGTATTGCTCAGCAACTGGAACGTCGAGTTATGTTCCGTCGTGCGATGAAGCGCTCCATGCAAAACACAATGCGTATGGGCGGTCAGGGCATAAAAATTAAAGTGGGTGGACGTCTCAACGGTGCTGAAATTGCACGTAGCGAAAGCTATCACGAAGGACGTGTTCCATTGCATACATTACGTGCAGATATTGATTACGGTTTTGCCGAAGCATTAACAACTTACGGTATTCTCGGCGTTAAAGTCTGGATTTATAAAGGTGAAGTTTTCGATTACGAGAAGAAGTTAGAATCTTCTAAATCAGAAAACAATGCCACTAAGGGTAAAAAGTAGGGTTTAGGCATGCTTCAACCAAAACGTACAAAATTTAGAAAAATGCAGAAAGGCCGTAACCGTGGTCTGGCTCAGAATGGTAATAAAGTCAGCTTCGGTGAATATGGTTTAAAAGCTACTGCTCGCGGTCGTGTTACTGCACGTCAAATCGAAGCGGCTCGTCGTGCGATGACTCGTCACGTAAAGCGTACTGGTAAAATCTGGATCCGTGTTTTTCCAGATACACCAATCTCTACCAAACCTCTGGAAGTTCGTATGGGTAAAGGTAAAGGTAACGTTGACTACTGGGTAGCGAAAATACAGCCTGGTTCAATGTTATATGAGATGGAAGGTGTGCCAGAAGAGATAGCAAGAGAAGCTTTTAGTTTAGCGGCAGCAAAACTGCCAATTAAAACAACATTTGTTAAACGTACGGTGATGTAATGGCAACTGCAAAAGATTATAGAGAAAAGTCAGAAGCAGAACTGAATGAAGAGCTGCTTAATTTGCGTAAAGAGCAGTTTAATTTACGTATGCAACGTGGTGCGGGTCAGCTGTCTAAACCTCACCTGTTTAATATAGCTCGTAAAGATATTGCGCGTGTTAAAACAATACTGACAGAGAAAAAGAAAGCAGGTAAAGCGTCATGAGCATAGTAGACATGAAAGCGGCAGACATGAGTACAAAGCAGTCTCAACAGCGCACGTTAACCGGTACGGTAACGAGCGATAAAATGGACAAGTCAATTACTGTCAATATTGATCGACGCGTTAAGCACCCGCTTTACGGCAAGTACATCAGTCGTTCAACCAAGTTGCACGTGCATGATGAAAGTAATGAATGCAATGAAGGTGATACTGTCACTATTGAACAGTGTCGTCCTATCTCCAGGACTAAGTCCTGGAAACTGGTTAAGGTTGTTGAAAAAGCAGTTGGTTAATTCCAGCGCTTTTCAACGGGTATTATTTTACATATTAAATTTAGAGTATTTGGTAAAACGTCATGATTCAGATGCAAACCGTTCTCAATGCAGCAGATAACAGCGGAGCTCGCAAAGTACAGTGTATTAAAGTACTGGGTGGCTCACACCGTCGTTACGCTTCTGTAGGTGATGTGATTAAAGTAAGTATTAAAGATGCGATCCCCCGGGGTAAAGTTAAGAAGGGTGAAGTTTATAACGCAGTGGTAGTTCGTACTGCAAAAGGTATTCGTCGTCCAGATGGTTCTTCGATCCGTTTTGATAACAATGCAGCGGTTTTATTAAACGCAAACTTACAGCCTATTGGTACACGTATCTTTGGTCCTGTGACCCGTGAACTTCGTAGTGGCCAGTTTATGAAGATTATTTCATTAGCGCCTGAAGTACTGTAGACGGAGAGTTATAAGATGCAACGAATTAAACAAGGTGATGAAGTTATAGTAACAGCCGGTAAAGATAAAGGCCGTCGTGGAACTGTAATTAAAACTTTTGATAATGAACGTGTAATGGTTGAAACCATTAACATGGTTAAGAAACACACTAAGCCAAACCCTATGCAGGGAACAGAAGGCGGTATTGTAGAAAAAGAAATGCCCCTACACATTTCTAATGTAATGCTGTTTAACCCTGCAACTAAAAAGGGTGACCGCGTAGGTTTTAAGGTTTTGGATGACGGCAAAAAAGTTCGTTATTTTAAATCGAATGGCGAAGTAGTAGACGTTTAAGAAAACAAACGAATAGATTAGGCGACCCAGATAATGGCAAGGTTACAACAATTTTATCGTGACACAGTTATTAAAAAACTGATGGATGAGCAGAAATACAGCAATCCAATGGATGTGCCACGCATTGAAAAAATCACTCTTAATATGGGTGTGGGCGATGCAATTGCTGATAAAAAAGTAATTGAACATGCACGTTCGGACATGGAAAAAATTGCAGGTCAAAAACCTGTTATTACCCTGGCCAGAAAATCAGTGGCGGCATTTAAAGTTCGTGACGGTTACCCAATCGGTTGCAAGGTGACTTTACGTCGTGAACAGATGTATGAATTTTTAGATCGTTTAATTACGATTGCAGTTCCACGTATTCGTGACTTCCGTGGTTTGAATGGCAAGTCATTTGATGGTCGTGGTAACTACAGCATGGGCGTAAAAGAGCAGATTATCTTTCCTGAAATCGAGTATGAGAAAATCGACAAGATTCGCGGTATGGATATCACTATTACTACCAGTGCAAAAACGAATGATGAAGCTAAAGCTCTGTTAAAAGCATTTAGTTTTCCATTTAAGAACTAACAGATAAATACTAGAGATTAGGTAAAGGTCTACCATGGCAAAAGTTTCAATGTTACAGCGTGAAAAAAGACGCGCAAAACTGACTGATAGAGATTTTGAAAAACGTGCAAAATTACGCGCTGTTTTAAAAGATCAGGATGCAAGTTTCGATGACAAAATGGAAGCTTCTAAAAAGATGCAGTCATTGCCAAGAGATTCAAGCCCATCACGTAGACGTAACCGTTGCCAGATAACAGGTCGTCCACATGGTTATTATCGTAAATTTGGTCTGTCACGTAATAAATTGCGTGAAGCCATGATGCGCGGTGATGTTCCAGGGCTTACTAAAGCCAGCTGGTAATAAATTATGTAACTATTCAGCTCACCCTGAACAGTTACAATATATTAAATATTAACTATTTTAAGAGTAAGGTACTAGATTATGAGTATGTCGGATCCAATAGCAGATATGCTAACTCGTATTCGAAACGGACAGTCAGCTGCTAAAGCTGAAGTTGCCATGCCTGCATCTAAAGTAAAAGCGTCGATAGCTAAAGTTTTAAAAGACGAAGGTTATATTAAAGACTATTCCGTTACTGAAGATGTAAAAGCTGAAATGACTGTGTCATTGAAGTATTTTGAAGGCAAGCCCGTTATCGAAACGATTAAAAGAACAAGTCGTCCAGGTTTGCGTATTTTTAAAGGCAAAGATGAATTGCCAAAAGTACTGAATGGTTTAGGTGTCGCGATTGTAACTACATCAAAAGGTGTAATGACAGATCGTGAAGCCCGCGCTGCTGGTATCGGTGGCGAAGTTCTGTGCGTGGTTGCATAAGGGAGATATGACATGTCACGTATAGCAAATAAAATTATTGATCTGCCTTCTGGCACTGATGTCACAATAAGTGGCCAGACAGTAACGGCTAAGGGTCCAAAAGGTTCTATGTCTATTGACCTGCATAAGACTGTTGGTGTTGAGCAGGATGGCAATCAACTTAAAATGAAAGCTGAAAATAATCAGGCCATAGCAATGGCCGGTACTATGCGTTCATTAGTAAACAATATGGTAACAGGCGTTACATCCGGTTTTGAAAAGAAGCTGGAACTGATCGGTGTTGGTTATCGTGCACAGGCTCAGGGTCAAACTCTGAATCTGACACTTGGCTTTTCACATCCTGTTAATTATGCCGTTCCTGAAGGCATAACAATCGAGACACCTAGTCAGACTGAAATACTTGTTAAAGGTATAGATAAACAGAAAGTTGGCCAGGTATCAGCAGAAATTCGTGCGTATCGTCCACCAGAGCCTTATAAAGGTAAGGGTGTGCGTTATTCAGATGAGTATGTAATACGTAAAGAAGCTAAGAAGAAATAGGTGCTATTGAGATGAAATCAAAGAAAACGAGCCGTATACGTCGTGCAAAAAGCACCCGTATGAAAATTCGTGAACTTGGCGCTACCCGTCTTTGCGTAAACCGTACGCCAAAACATATTTATGCCCAGGTGATCAGTGCTGATGGTAGTAAAGTTTTAGCTGCGGCTTCTACTTTAGATGCAGATGTTAAATCTGCAATAAAAAACACAGGTAATGTAGATGCAGCAACCGCAGTTGGTAAAGCGATTGCTGAGAAATCTAAGGCAGCTGGCATTGAAGCTGTTGCATTTGACCGTTCAGGTTTTAAATACCACGGTCGTATTAAAGCATTAGCAGATGCAGCCCGCGAAAGCGGCCTGAAATTCTAAGGGCACGGTTATGGCAAGAAATAACGAAGAAAACGCATCCGATCTAATCGAAAAACTGGTAACAGTTAATCGAGTAGCAAAAGTTGTAAAAGGTGGTCGTCAGTTTGGCTTCACTGCACTAACAGTGGTTGGTGATGGCGAAGGCAGCATTGGTATTGGTTACGGCAAAGCGAAAGAAGTTCCAGCTGCTATTCAAAAAGCAATGGATAAAGCCCGTAAAAACATGAAGAAGATACACCTTAAAGGTGACACGCTTCAACATGCAATCAATGGCGAACATGGGGCAGCAACGGTTTACATGCAGCCCGCATCTGAAGGTACAGGTATTATCGCAGGCGGTGCGATGCGTGCAGTGTTTGAAGCTGTAGGTGTTAAAAACGTACTGGCTAAAATTAATGGAACGCGCAATCCAATTAATGTTGTTCGCGCAACAGTTAATGGTTTAGAAAATATGCGTTCTCCAGAACTGGTTGCTGCTAAACGCGGCAAGAAAGTTGAAGAAATATTAGGCTAAGTCATGGCACAGAAAACAATCAAAGTAACTTTATTTAAAAGTGCGAACGGCCGATTAAAAGCGCACCAGGCGTGTGTTCGTGGTCTGGGTTTACGTCGTACTAATCATACAGTTGAAGTAAATGATACACCTGAAAATCGTGGCATGATCAATAAAGTATCATACATGGTTAAGGTTGAGGAAGCTTAAGATGCAACTAAATACTATTAAGCCTGATGCAGGTAGTCGCAAAGAAGGTAAGCGAGTAGGTCGTGGTATTGGTAGCGGTCTGGGCAAAACCTGTGGTCGTGGCCATAAAGGTCAGAAATCACGTTCAGGTGGTATGCCGAAGATTGGTTTTGAAGGTGGTCAGATGCCTTTACAACGTCGTCTGCCTAAAGTGGGTTTTAACTCTCGCTCTGCAAAACATAGCGCTGAAGTTCGTCTCCACGAATTGCAAATTGCTGGGGAGAAAGCAGGTAACGACACAGTCACGCTGGCTGATTTAATCGCAGCCAATCTTGTGCCTGCAATTACCAAAAAAGCAAAAGTAATTGCTTCGGGTGAAATTAACAAAGCCGTCACTATTAAGGGCATTGCCGCAACTAAGGGCGCTAAAGCTGCGATTGAAGCTGCCGGCGGTAAAGTTGAGGCTTAAACAGGATTGTAATGGCTGTTGATTTAACCAAGTTACAGGAACTACGCCAACGCATCTTCTTCGTGATAGGTGCGTTGATCGTTTATCGAGTGGGTACTTTTATACCGGTGCCCGGCGTAGACCCGGCTATTATGGCTGCTATTTTTGAGCAGCAAAAAGGCACCATTCTGGATGTATTTAATATGTTCTCCGGTGGTGCACTGCAACGTATGTCGTTGTTTGCTTTAGGTGTGATGCCTTATATATCCGCATCCATCATTATGCAGTTATTAACTGTAACGGTGCCAAGCCTGGAGCAAATGAAGAAAGAGGGTGAGTCAGGTCGTCGTAAGATCACCATGTACACCCGCTACTTCACCGTAGTGCTGGCAACCTTCCAGTCTATTGGTGTGGCCAAGATGTTAATGGCACAAAGTGTAAACGGTTCATCTGTTGTTTATATAGACACAGGCATCGCCTTTTACGTGATTGCGGTTTCATCACTGGTAACCGGTACAGTATTTTTAATGTGGCTGGGTGAGCAAATTTCAGAACGTGGAATTGGTAATGGTATCTCCATCATCATCTTCGCAGGTATTGTGGCAGGTTTGCCTGCGGCAATAGGTGGCACTTTAGAGCTAGTGCGTACCGGTGAGTTACATACATTAACGGCTATTGTCCTGTTTATGCTGGCAATAGCGGTAACCGGCTTCGTTATATTTGTAGAACGGGGTCAGCGCAGAATTACGGTGAATTATGCCAAGCGTCAGCAGGGTAGAAAGATGTACGCGGCACAGAGCAGCCATCTTCCACTGAAGCTGAATATGGCCGGTGTTATTCCACCAATATTTGCGTCGAGCATAATTTTATTTCCTGCGACACTGGGCGGATGGTTCGGTCAGACGCAGGGCATGGAATGGCTGCAGGATTTATCTACGACATTATCACCAGGTCAGCCTGTTTACGTGATGATGTACGCTGCAGCGATTATATTTTTCGCGTTTTTCTATACAGCATTGGTATTCAATGCCAGAGAAACTGCGGATAATTTGAAAAAGTCTGGTGCGTTTATTCCTGGAATTCGCCCCGGTGAGCAAACTGCTAAATACATTGATGGTGTGATGACTCGTCTAACACTGGTTGGTGCATTTTATATTACAGCGGTTTGTTTGTTGCCTGAATTCCTGATTTTGTACTGGAATGTGCCTTTTTACTTTGGCGGTACATCGTTGCTGATTATTGTGGTTGTGGTCATGGATTTCATGGCTCAAATGCAGTCTCACATGATGTCTCAACAATATGAAGGCTTGATGAAGAAGGCGAATTTCAAGGGCTTAGGCAAGAAGTCCTAGCCGCCTGATTTAATAAAGCGAGAGCAGATATGAAAGTTCGTGCATCAGTTAAGAAAATGTGCAGAAATTGCAAGGTAGTTAAGAGAAAAGGTGTTGTGCGTGTGATCTGTAAAGATCCTCGTCATAAGCAACGTCAAGGTTGATTTTACAGCGTTAAGTCGCTAAAATGCCGCGCTTTGCGCGATTCTGGAGACAGGTTGAATGGCCCGTATTGCTGGTATTAATATACCCGATCAAAAACATGCAGTTATAGGATTAACCTATATCTATGGCATAGGACTTACTCGAGCACAGAAAATCTGTGCTGATACAGGAATTGGTGAAGCCACTAAATTCCGCGAGTTAAGTGAAGAACAATTAGAATCTTTACGTACAGAAGTAGGTAAATTTGCCGTAGAAGGTGATTTACGTCGTGAAGTGTCTATGAACATTAAGCGTTTGATGGATCTGGGGTGTTACCGCGGTATTCGTCATCGTCGTAGTCTGCCTTTGCGCGGTCAACGCACAAAAACAAATGCACGTACTCGTAAGGGGCCTAAACGCCCAGTACGTCGATAATTTAGTTTATTTGGAAATAAGTTATGGCTAAACCAGCAGCTAAGAAAAAAATAAAACGCGTCGTTACCGATGGTGTCGCGCATATATTTGCGTCATTTAATAATACCATCGTGACTATCTCTGATCGCCAGGGCAATACATTGTCATGGGCAACAGCAGGTGGTTCAGGCTTCCGTGGTTCTCGTAAGAGCACACCTTTCGCAGCACAGGTTGCGGCGGAACGTGCTGGCACACGGGCAAAAGATTACGGCGTGAAAAATCTTGATGTCATGGTTAAGGGCCCGGGTCCTGGTCGTGAGTCTGCGGTTCGCGCTTTAAATAATGCGGGTTTTAAAATCACTAACATCAGTGATGTGACCCCAATACCACATAACGGCTGTCGTCCTCCAAAACGACGTCGCGTGTAACTCGGAGTATTATTGTGGCTAGATATATTGGTCCTAAATGTAAATTAATGCGTCGTGAAGGCGTTGACCTTGAGCTTAAATCAGGTGTTCGTGGTCTTGATACCAAGTGTAAGCTTGAGCAACTGCCAGGTCAGCACGGTGCTAATGCCCGTCGCGGTCGCTTAACAGATTACGCACTACAGCTTCGTGAAAAACAGAAACTACGTCGTATTTATGGAGTGCTAGAAAAGCAGTTCCGTAACTACTACAAAAAAGCAGCCAGCCTTAAAGGTTCAACAGGTGAAAATTTATTATCCCTGTTAGAAACTCGCCTGGATAACGTTGTGTATCGCAGCGGCTTTGGCTCAACCCGTTCAGAAGCACGTCAGTTAATCAGTCACAAAGCCATTCTTGTTAATGAGCAGATTGTGAATGTTGCATCTTACAAAGTGAAAGCGGATGACGTTATTTCAGTTCGTGAGAAAGCAAAGAAACAGATACGTATTCAAGATTCAATGGGCTTACACAAGCAGAAAGGTATTGCTGAGTGGATTAGCCTTGATGATACTAAAATGGAAGCGACATTTAAATCGATTCCAGAACGTAGTGATTTATCAGCTGATATCAATGAATCACTGGTTGTAGAACTGTACTCTAAATAAAGGAACTTTTTCCGAATGTCATCAGAAGAATTGCTTACACCCCGTAATATCGATGTTCACGCATACAGCGAGACTCATGCAAAAGTTACCCTGGAGCCATTAGAAAGAGGCTTTGGTCATACGCTAGGTAATGCTCTGCGTCGTATCCTGCTTTCTTCAATTGAAGGTGCAGCGGTAATTGAAGCTGAAATTGAAGGTGTGGTTCATGAATACAGCTCTATCGAAGGTGTGCAGGAAGATGTACTTGAGATTCTGCTAAACCTGAAAGGCGTAGCGATTCTGATGCACAGTAAAGATGAAGCGACCTTAACACTGAATAAGAAAGGCGCGGGTCCTGTTACAGCCGGTGACATTACTTTAGATCACGATATTGAAGTAATTAATCCAGATCATGTTATTGCGAATATTACCGGTAATGTTGAACTGAGCATGACACTAAAAATTGGTAAAGGCCGTGGTTATCAGCCTGCATCACTACGTAAAGCAGATGCGATGGAAGGCACTTCTGTTGGTGGTTTAGCCATCGATGCATCATTTAGCCCGATCTTACGCGTTGCTTATAATGTAGAAAGCGCACGTGTAGAGCAGCGTACTAATTTAGATAAGCTGATTCTGGATATTGAAACTAACGGTACAGTTGATCCAGAAGAAACTATTCGTGTTGCAGCAACAATATTGCAGCAGCAGTTATCAGCCTTTGTTAATTTACAAAGCATCGAAGAAGCAGAAGCGGTATCTGATGAAGCTGAAATTGATCCAATTCTGTTGCGCCCAGTGGATGATCTGGAATTAACAGTACGTTCAGCAAACTGTTTGAAAGCAGAAAATATTTATTACATTGGTGATTTGATTCAACGCACAGAAGTTGAACTATTAAAAACACCAAACCTGGGTAAAAAGTCTCTGACTGAAATTAAAGACGTGCTGGCATCACATGGTCTGTCTTTAGGTGTGCGTTTAGAAAACTGGCCGCCAGCATCAATCAGAGAAAAAGAAGCCAGTTAAAATCCAGCTCACCTCTGTGGGGCACCATGCCTTCGTTGAAAAATAATTACTTACATTTGTAAGCGCATATTTTTCGCCTTGGCCTGATACCCCACAGAGGCAATCTGAACTTTAACTAGGTTGTAAAAAGTTATTAACAAGGTATAAGAAAATGCGTCATCGTAAATCAGGTCGTCAGTTAAATAGAAACAGCAGCCACCGTAAGGCAATGTTTCAGAACATGGCTAATTCTCTATTTGAGCATGAAATTATTAAAACGACTTTGCCAAAAGCAAAAGAGCTGCGTCGGGTGGCTGAGCCATTAATTACACTGGCAAAAACAGACAATGTTGCAAAACGTCGACTAGCTTTTGCTCGTTTGCAGGATAAAGCAGTGGTGGGTAAATTATTCACTGAGCTGGCTCCACGCTATAAAGATCGCCCTGGTGGCTATCTTCGTATTATGAAGTGCGGTTTCCGTCCTGGTGATGCAGCGCCTATGGCGTATGTTGAACTGGTTGATCGTCCAGACCCATCAACGGATGATGTGGTAGAAGCAGCAGAATAAAGCTTCTCTATGATCTTAAGACATAAAAAAACCAGGCTCTGTCTGGTTTTTTTATGTCTGCTATTTAGTTAAATGTAGATGACCGATAATAAAAAAATTATTGAGCAAACAAAAAACTGGTTAAGCAGTGTTATCGTTAAATATAACATTTGCCCATTCGCAGGGCGTGAGCTAAAACGAGATAGCATTCGTTATAGCGTGCTCTATCAGACTGATTTGCAACAGTGCCTGCTAAATCTGATCGATGAATGCAATATACTGAATGCGGATAAAGATATTGCTACCACCCTGCTGATATATAAAGACATGTTTACTGAGTTTGATAGCTATCTGAATTTTTTAGATACTGCCAATGCATTGATGGTTGATATGGGGTATGAAGGTGATTATCAATTAGCGAGTTTTCATCCCCACTACTGTTTTGCTAATGCAGAAGCTGATGATGCCGCCAACTACACCAATCGATCTCCTTATCCCATGCTGCATATTATTCGCGAAGCCAGTCTTGAACAGGCATTAAAAGATTACCTTGAGCCAGAAACCATACCTGAGAATAATATCAGCCTGACGCGTAAGCTGGGTCTGAAAAAAATGCAGGCTATGTTGCAGGCCTGTTATGATGTGAAAAATAACGGCAAATAAAATATGTCTCGTATTGAAGTAAGCCAGCTATTTATTTATCCAGCAAAATCAATGAGCCATATTGCCCTTGACGCATCTGCGGTGGATCGTTTTGGTCTGCACAATGATCGTCGCTGGATGCTGGTTGACGATCAGGGCGCATATGTTACACAGCGGCAATATCCACGCATGTGTTTAATCAGTACATCATTCACCGATAATCAACTGGTCTTGCAGGCACCTGAATTGCCAGTTATTCGAGTGCCAGAAGCAATCCCAGGCCAGGCTGTCTCTGTTAAAGTATGGAATGACCAGTGTGAGGCCTATGATTGTGGTGAGATTATTGCACAATGGTTGAGTGAATTTATGGGCATAAAATGCCGGCTGGTGTATTTTCCAGAAAATGAAAATAGACTGATCGATCAGGGCTATGCCAGGCCTGAGGAATACACAGCTTTCAGTGATGGTTTTCCGATTTTACTGATTTCCCAGGCATCGCTGGATGATCTTAACTCGCGACTTGAAGCCCCTGTGCCTATGACTCGGTTCAGGCCTAATCTAGTGGTTTCAGGCTGTGAAGCTTTCGCTGAAGATAAGTGGAAGCAAATCAGAGTGGGTGAGGTTATTATGAGGGTGGTTAAGCCCTGTAGCCGATGCGTGATTCCGACCATTGATACAACAACGGGTAAAAAAGGTAAAGAGCCACTTTATACACTTAGCCAGTATCGAAGGCAGAATAATAAAGTATTTTTTGGGCAGAATATTATTACAAATAATACCGGGCAGCTTGAAACAGGTATGCCAGTTGAAATATTAGAATAAGCTCAATAGAGGTGCCCTTATGTAACAGGCATTTATGGTATTAGCAGAAAAACAATAGCATATATGCTAAATTTATAAACAGGGTTGTTTCACTTTAAAAAAGGTTGATTCATACGCATGGCACTAAAGGAAGTTAAAGTTTTACTGGCCAATTTAAAGCCAGGCATGTACGTATCCAGACTTGATCGTCCATGGAAAGACGCCCCTTACCCTTTACAGGGATTTCTCATAAATTCACAGGAAGATATAGATAAGCTACTCGAATACTGCAATTGCGTTATAGTCGACGTAGCAAGAAGCAGCTCACCAAAAGACCAAAAATCTAAACCTGCTCCTCTGGTTGATAAAAAAAAGGACATGGCGATTAAGCAGGGCTTAATCAAAATGAAACCTAAGCGTTATAAAGATACAGCGTCACGTAAAGATGAATTAATAGTAGCAGAAAAAAGTTATAGAGTGCTTTCAGAGGTGACATCTGAAATACTTAATAATGTAGTAAATAATAAAAACCTGGATATGCCGCAGCTAAAGAAAGCGGTTAATCCTATGATAGATAGTGTGTTAAGAAATCCGGATGCCTATGCCTGGTTAACCCGGTTGAAACATGCAGATCATTATACTTACAATCATTCAATTTGTTGTGCAGTCTGGGCCGTGGCTTTTGGTCGTCACCTTGGTATGCCAAGAAAAGATCTGCAGTCACTGGCCTTAGGTGCGCTATTATTTGATGTGGGCAAGATGAAATTGCCTGAAAAATTAATTAACAATCCTAAACGATTTAATAACACAGAATTTAAAATTGTTCAGCAGCATGTTGAATACAGTCTCGATATTTTAAAAGAAACAGCAGATGTGAATGATGATGTGTTTAACATGGTTCGAATGCATCATGAGCGTCATAATGGTTCAGGTTATCCAGAAGGTTTAAAAGGTGACCAGATAAGCATCTATGGAAAAATCGCAGGTCTGGTTGATTGTTATGATGCGATGATTTCAGATCGTGTATTTGCATCAGCGCTTTCGCCACATGATGCAGTAAAAAAATTCTATGAATGGCGCAATATAGATTTTCAGTCTGAACTAGTTGAGCAGTTTATTCAGATAGTGGGCATATACCCGGTTGGAACACTGGTTGAGCTGAGTAGTGGAGTGGTGGGTGTGATTGTTAATCAACATCGTATATGGCGTTTAAGGCCACAGATTATGTTGCTACTAAATAAAAATAAAGAGCCTCTAGCCGAGTTTGAAACCATAGATCTGTTTATTCAAACAGTGGATGAAGATGGTGAATCACTTGATATCGTAAAAAGTGTTGAGCCAGGTATGTATGGCATAGACCCTGATGAGTTTTATATTTAAAGCCAAATTATTATGAATGATCATCTGATTCATTTTTCGAATAGAAATGTTTTATTTGAAGATCTAAAACATTTTCTAGACAAACATCAGCAGGCAGGTGAAAAACTGGCTATTGTGCTGGTTAATATAGATCACTTTCGCCGGCTTAATACTGTGTTTGGTTATCAGGTGGGTGACGAACTTCTTGAAGCTTTTGCTCATCGTCTTGATCATATCTCAAGGGACAAAGATTATATTGCCCGCATGGGCAACAGTGAATTTCTTCTGGTGTTACCGCAAATCATGAACGCAGGCCATGCAACACTGGCTGCACATAAAATATTAAATAGCCTGACAGAACCTTTTATTTTAAATGACACGGAACATAAAATTTCAGTGCATATTGGCATTTCCATCTATCCGGAAGATGCTGACAGTGTGTCTGAGCTAATACAGAAAGCAGAAGTGGCTCTGATTTCTGCCCGTAACTCTGCCAGCACATTTGCTGTTTATTCGGAAGAAAATAAACAGCAGGATGTCTATGCCTGGGACATGGAAGGCGACCTGGATACTGCAATAGAGAATGAAGAATTTGAACTTTACTATCAGCCACAGATATCATTGCAAACAGGCATTGTTTTTGGGGCTGAGGCTTTAATTCGATGGAAGAGCAAAGAACGTGGTTATGTTCGTCCTGATATTTTTATTGGCATAGCAGAACAGAGTGGTCAGATAGATGCTATTACATGGTGGACAGTCAATCGTGCTTTGCGTGAAATTATGGAATGGCCTAAAGCATGGCGACCACTTAAAGTTGCTGTCAATATATCAGCAAAAATTTTAAAAGATGTGGCTTTTGTTGACTCCATTAAAAGTGCGCTAAATATATGGGGCGTTTCCGCAGAGCAATTAATTTTAGAAATTACTGAAAGCACTTTGATGGAAGATACGACCGCCAGCATTATTACCCTTGAAGAACTAAAAGCATTGGGAGTAGGCATTTCGATAGACGATTTTGGTACCGGTTATTCGTCTATGGCCTATTTTAAAAATATTCCAGCTAATGAATTAAAAATTGATCAGTCATTTATTTTTTATATGTTAAAAAACGATATGGATCAGCATGTGGTTAATACTATTATTGAACTGGCACATGGCTTTAATCTAAAAGTAGTTGCAGAAGGTGTGGAAAATCAGGAAACATATGAAGCACTTAAACAGTTAGGCTGTGATGTTGCTCAGGGTTTTTATCTGGCACAGCCCATGCCTCAGGCCGAGTTTATTGAATGGCTGCAGAATTATAAAATTCAGCATTAAATCAACTATTATTAGAAATATTCATAAGTAAGTTTAATCGGTGTTAAAATCAGATTCTGAACCAAATATATGCTGACAGGTCTATAAAACTATCAGTTGTTTATCTGGAGTTGACTCAATGTGTAGCACACCCAAAGGTCGTTCATCCCACAGTATCAGGCATGCAGAAATACAGTGTCTGACGGAAGAAATGAGCGCGGATGACTATACAGCACTGGTGCAGCATGCCAATCAAAGTTATGAGCAGCGGCAACGTGAGCTTAAACACTTAAGAGCAAAAGGCAAATTGCCACCATCTAAATTAAGAAAAGCACCAGTAAAACACGAAGACAGCATGCTTAAGTGTTTGCTTAATTTTGATTTTGCAGGGATTTTCAGCAGGCTGTCTGTATTAGATAAAACCACATCTACTAATCATTTAAAATAGGTATTCATGCTTTTACAGGGAATGATACAGTTACATGTAAACCACCATTCTCTGCTTCGGATAAATCAATTTTTGCATGATGATAATCAGCAACCTGTTTAACAATCGATAAACCTATTCCGCATCCACTTTGTGACATTCCTTCACTGCGGTAAAATCTTTCAAATACCTTTTTCCGCTCGCTTTTATCTGGTATGCCTGGGCCTGTATCTATCACATGTAACTCAACTAAATGTTCTGTCTGTGAGAAATTTATTTTTACTTCCCCAGAATCAGGGATATAACGAATTGCGTTATCAACTAAATTTCTAATCAGCATGGATAAACCAGAGGGATCAGCATTAATTATTATAGGGCTGGAATCCTGAACTGATAAATTAATATTTTTATTTATAGCCATAGGCGCAAGTTCGCCTGTAATTTCAGTGGCTAATTTATGCAAGTCCACCGGCACTAAAGATTGTTGCTGAGTGTTGCCTGATTCTGATCTGGCTAATGCCAGTAATTGATCTACGATATGATTGGCGCGACTGGTGCCGGCATTAAGCTGAGATAGAGAATGGTTTAAACTTTTTGAATCACTTGCCGACTGTGCAAGCTGTGCATGTGTTTTTATTGCAGCAAGAGGTGTTTTTAATTCATGTGCGGCATCTGATGTAAAGCGACGTTCTTTTTCAATGGATGCCTTAACTTTAATAAAAAAATTATTTAACGCATAGACCAGAGGTTTAACTTCACTGGGTACATGAGATGTGTCCAGCTCTTTTAAAAAGTGTTCTTCCCGTTTTTTGACTTCATCTGCAATTCGTTTTAATGGTTGCAGTCCTTTGCCTACTGCAAGCCATAAAAGAAATGTGAGAACAGGTAGCATTAATAGAAAAGGAAGCAGTAGTTTTAAAGTGATTTTTCTAACAAGATCCATGCGTAGATCGTAACGCTCTGCAGTCATGACCAGATGGTTGTGTTCGTTATTCCACAGGCTGAATACTCGCCATTGTGTAGAATCGATAAACTGGTCACTAAACCCATTTTTATTATTTGATAAAGGCTCAAGCGGTGCATTGCCTGAACGAAGTATCATATTGCCGTGGAGATCCCAAACCTGAAATGCCAGCTTGTTTTCATAAAGGTGACCATTTTCCAGCTCATCTTCATCTTCCTCTTCCTCTTCCTCTTCACCTAAATGCGGCTTGTCTTTAAGTTGTAGTTTATTAAGAAAAATCAACTTCTGTAACTTACCTACATGTCCTTCCTGGACTTCTGTTAGTGCAATACTCAGGATCATACGTGCCGATTGAGCCAGTTGTGCATCGAACAGCTCCTGCACTTCGTGGGTACTGTCTTTGTAACTACCCCAGATCGTCATACCACCAACGGTTGATATAATTAGCAGTATAGATATTAGTAGATATTTTCTAAGGGACATTAAAGCTGATCCTTAATTATTCGCCGGGTTTCTCAATCATATAACCCACGCCTCGTATTGTGCGGATTAATTTTGCACCCAGTTTTTTTCGTAGATGATGTATATGCACTTCGATAGCATTACTTTCAACCGTGTCATCCCAGCCATATAAACCTTGTTCAAGACGGTCACGGGATAATACTCTGCCTCTATTTTCCAGCAGTTCAAGCAATACAGTAAATTCACGGCGTGACAGGTCTACAGCCTGTCCCGCAAGAGTCAGAGTGTGAGTAGCAGGTTCCAGCTCCAGTTCATTGTGGGCGATTTTTGATTCTATTCTTCCGGCAGCTCGACGTGTGAGCGCACGTAAGCGAGCAAATAATTCATCTAGATCGAAAGGCTTTGTTAGATAGTCGTCTGCACCGGCATCAAGCCCTGCTACTCGTTCTTCAACGCCGCCCTGTGCTGTTAAAATCAGTATGGGCACTGCATTGCCTCTGGCTCGTGTTTCTTTTAATACATCAAGCCCATGTTTTTTTGGTAAGCCTAAATCAAGTACCACTGCGTCATACTCATCAGTTTTCAGGTGAAAGGCGGCAGACTCTCCATCTTTTTGCCACTCGACAGTGTGATCTTGCTGTCTGAGACCAATACGTATGCCATCACCGAGCAAAGGGTCATCTTCTACAAGTAATACGCGCATGCTATTTTCCAGATTTGTTACTTAATATCACAGGGCAAATTATTATTCTTAAGTCTGCCTTAAGATTCAAATACCATAATTCACAGTGTAAACCACAAAAGTTCTTAAGACATCGTTAAGAATACGTAGTTATTATTAAACTTACTTTAAGAATCAAATAAGTTGAATGTATGAATAAGATATCACCAATCATAGCTCTTTTTATCTTTTTAATGGTAAACGCAGCTTATGCTGAATACCCTAAGGTGCCTGATTTTAAATTGCCCTCAACTTCAGGTGAAATTCAACCTTCTATGTTTAAAGGGCAGGTAATCTATATAGATTTCTGGGCATCATGGTGCAAACCATGTAAAAAATCATTTCCCTGGCTCAATGAACTTCATGCTAAATATAAAGATAAAGGTCTGAAAGTTATTGCTATTAATCTGGATAAAGATAGAGCCAAAGCAGATGAATTTCTGAAAAAAATCCCCGCTAATTTCACAGTTGCATTTGATCCTTCAGGTGACACCGCAATAAGTTTTGAAGTAAAGGGAATGCCCAGTAGCTACATAATTGATCGTAATGGCTATATGCATGTAAGGCATGTTGGCTTTCGTGAAAAAGACACAGCCAATATAGAAAATGCTGTTAAAAAACTATTATAAAAGAATATTTGATCTGGAGTATTTATGAAGTTTGTTATTTTTTTATCTCTGATTGCAGCATTGCTCTCGTCATGCACAACGGTTCAGCCCTGGGAAAAAGATCTGCTGGCGAAACCATCGATGGCGTTGACGCCCAGTGAAATTGACAGTTTTCTTGATGAGCATATTTATTTTAGTAAAGAAGGTTCCACTGGTGGCCAGGGTGTAGGTGGAGGCGGATGCGGATGCAATTAAATAAGAAACATAAACAGGTGCAGTCGGTTCGAAGTAAACTGGCTCTGGCGACCTGCTCTTTATTACAGGTAACCAGTCAATCTGCTCAGGCAGGGGAAGATCAATGGAAAATTGATGCAGACCTGCTGATTTATTCAGAAAGTGACAGTCGTGTTAGTCTGGTCGAGCCCGTAGTTAATATGGAAAAAGGCATAGGTGAGGATGACAGTATTAATATTCGTATTATTACTGATAGCATTACTGGCTCTACGCCCAATGGTGCTCTGCCTACGAACACAGGAGTACAAACTTTTACTAATCCATCGGGTAAATCAATTTACACAACTGCGGCAGGAAAAAATCCATTGAATAGTACATTCAGGGATCAACGTACTGCGATCAGTGTGGATTATACTCAGGCTCTTAGCCGACTTTCACGGATAACCTGGGGTCTTAATGCGAATAAAGAATACGACTACTCAGCATTTGGTGGCAGCGCAACTTACCAGCAGGAATTTAATAATCGTAATAGCACACTGACTGTTGGAGTTGGTACGTCATCGGATACATGGTTTCCAGTAGGGGATAAAAATACTGAGTTTGCACCTATGATTGATGGAAGTCAGACGACGACAGCGCAGCCTAAAGGTGGAGAAGATACCAAAACCACTACCGATTTTATGGTGGGCTGGACTCAGATAATTAATCGATCAACCCTGATGCAGTTTAATCTGGGCATGAGTAACTCAAGTGGTTATTTAACGGACCCCTATAAAATTATTTCAGTAGTGGATATCAATGGTAATCCTGACAATACAGGTCTGGGTGCTAATTCTTTTCCATATCTGTATGAGAAACGCCCAGATTCCAGAAGTCGTAAAACTTTTTTCTGGAAAGGAGTTCACCATCTAACTGAAGACGTGATAAATCTGTCCTATCGTTATTTCACAGACGACTGGGGCATTAAATCTCATACACTGGATTTTCATTATCGTTATGAACTGAATGGTGGTAGTTATCTGCAGCCTCATCTGCGTTACTACAGTCAGACGGCGGCAGATTTTTATCAACACAGTGTGTTAAATCCTACTAGTACGGGAACAGCTTTGCCCGAGTTTGCGAGTAATGATTATCGACTGGGTGAATTTGTTACCACTACAATGGGACTTAAATATGCAATGCCGGTGGGTAAAGACAGTGAGTTCTCAATGCGGCTTGAGCTTATGAATCAAACCTATAACACTGTTGGAACACTATATGGCCAGCAGAATACGCTGGAACTGACACCGGATCTTAATGCGACGATTATTCAGTTTGGGTATAGTTTGTACTGGTAGTGGGTTTAGTTAGACGTGGAAGATCAAAGTTAAAAGCTGTTTTCCGCAAATGAAAGCTTCCGCGTCCTGCTCACGCCCCTTACCTACATCCGTGTAGGCAACGCGAATATACGCAAATAAAACATAGATGCATGGTTAGTTAGGTATTACTTACACCTTATTCTGTCATCCCGAGCGCAGCCGAGGGATCTTAACGACCCGGGTAGTAAGATCCCTCGGCTGCGCTCGGGATGACAAACTGTAAAAAGAAATTACATCTTAATAGGTTTTTTATTTGCGTATATTTGCGTTCATTTGCGGAAAAATATTTTGGCTTTTGAGGCTTAAATAAAAAACTCAACCCCACTGACAATAATACTGAACTTCCTGCTCTTTCAAAAACACCTCAGCACGTTCACCTTCCAGCATAGCAAAAGTAGACAACATCCCCGCCTCAATACAGGTATCAGCAATCACCGTAACCGAAGCCGGAGCACCCACTACCGGCCAGCCAGTTACTGGATTAAGTATGTGCCCATAACGCACACCATCTTTTAATAAAAAACGACGAGCATCACCGCTGGTCGCCAGACCTCCGCGAGTAAGTTTAATCTCTCCTTTTGTTTTACTGCCCGTGTGTTGCGAATCATCAATGCCAATAATCCAGGGCTGGGATTGGTCCATAGAGCCAGGAGTAAAAATATCGCCACCAAAATTAATCAGCACACCTTTTTCAACCAGCGGTTGAATAAGTTTGCTGGCCTGATTCACTGCGTATTCTTTTCCCAGCCCGCCTAAATCAATTTCCATGCCGGGCTGTAAAGTAATATCAGGTCGTTGCCAGTTAACTTTATCCCAGCCAATTTTTGGTTTAAGAGCATCAATCTGTTGTTGCGATGGAATATTGTCGCTGCCATCAAACTTCCAGGCTTCCCTTAAAATACCAGAAGTGATATCAAATTTGCCGTTACTTAACTGATAACATTGGTCGGCAAAGTTCAGCATATCGGCTGTTTCATTATCAACATTGACCGTTTTTTCACTGGAATTATTTATTTTATAAATAATATTATCTTTTCGGTAGCGACTGAATTTATGTTCAATTCGAATGGCTTCGTTAAAAACAATTTGAGTGACTTTATCAGCCAGTTCTTTTTTATCGGTAAAAATTAAAACCTCACATGGGCAGGCCATGGCACTAAACTGGCCCGCCCAGTAATGTGTTTTTTTAGTGAGAGTGTACCCCTTCGGCATAAATTTTTATTTGTTAACCACATTTTTTAATTGTTGACGATGCAATACTTTTTTCAGATATTCACCAGTAAATGAATTTGAGTTATCTGCTACCTGCTCAGGTGTGCCTTCGGCAATAATTTCACCGCCGCCGGAGCCACCTTCTGGCCCCAGATCAATAACCCAGTCTGCAGTTTTTATAATATCCATATTATGTTCTATCACCACAATAGTATTGCCGTGTCCACGTAAGCGTAATAAAACCTGCAACAACTGTTCAACATCGTGAAAATGTAAACCGGTGGTGGGTTCATCAAGAATGTAAATAGTTCGCCCGGTGTCGCGTTTGGATAATTCGCGAGCCAGTTTAATACGCTGCGCTTCACCGCCGGATAATGTGGTGGCTCTCTGTCCCAGAGTAATATAAGACAGACCCACATCCATTAGAGTCTGTAATTTTTTATGGATCACCGGAATGGCTTTGAAAAATATCACCGCTTCCTCAATAGTCATATCCAGAATTTCAGTGATGTTTTTACCTTTGTATTTTATGTCCAGTGTTTCGCGGTTATAGCGTTTGCTTTTACAGACATCACAGGGCACATAAATATCAGGTAGAAAATGCATTTCAACTTTTATTACGCCATCACCCTGGCAGGCTTCACAGCGTCCACCTTTTACATTAAAGCTGAAGCGTCCCGGTTTGTAGCCGCGTGAACGAGCCTCCTGAGTGCCGGCAAAAATTTCGCGGATGGGAGTAAATAAACCGGTGTAGGTTGCCGGATTTGATCTTGGGGTGCGGCCAATGGGAGCCTGATCAATATCAACCACTTTATCAAAATTACCCAGACCTTCATGGCCAGTATAAGGTGCAGCACTGACCGATGATTTATTAATTTCTCTGGCCAGTAATTTATGCAATGTGTCATTAATTAAGGTGGATTTTCCCGAACCAGATACACCAGTAATACAGGTGAACAAGCCCACTGGAAATTCTGCATTAACATTTTTTAAATTGTTTCCTGAAGCGCCCAGTATTTTAAATGTTTTTCCAGTGTGAGGAATGCGTTGTGCAGGAATAGAAATTTCAACTTCACCAGATAAATATTTTCCGGTAAGTGAATTTTTATTTTGCATGACTTCATCGGGTGTGCCCTCAGCAATAATCTCGCCGCCGTGTACACCTGCGCCAGGGCCAATGTCAATGACATGATCGGCGCTTAAAATAGCATCTTCATCGTGTTCGACAACAATAACGGTGTTACCAATATCACGCAGATGAGTGAGGGTTTTTATTAAGCGATCATTGTCACGTTGATGCAAACCAATAGACGGCTCATCAAGAATATACATCACTCCCATTAAGCCGGCGCCAATCTGACTGGCCAGACGAATGCGTTGCGCTTCGCCACCGGATAAAGTATCGGAGCTTCGATTAAGAGATAAATAGTTGAGGCCAACATTAACCAGAAACTTTAATCGCTGGCTGATTTCTTTTACCACCTTGTCGGCAATTTCACCTTTATTACCATCCAGTTTTAATTGCGAAAAAAATTCATGACAGTCGGCAATAGACATATCGGTAATAGCAGGCAAAGTTTTATCTGCAATATAAACATGGCGGGATGATAAATTTAATCGCGTACCTTCACAGCTGGGGCAATCCTGTTTGGCAAAATATTTGCTCATTTCTTCGCGCACCGCACTGGATTCTGTTTCACGATAGCGGCGTTGCATATTTGGGATGATACCTTCGAAAGGATGATAGCGAGTTTTGCTGTGCCCCTTGCTGGAAGGATAATGAAATTCTATGTCTTCATCGCCGCTGCCATAAAGCAACATGCTCTGTATATTATCGGGCAGTTTATTGAACGAAGTTTCCAGATCAAACTGATAATGCAGAGCAAGATTTTCCAGCATGCCAAAGTACCAGGCATTGCGTCGATCCCAGCCACGAATAGCGCCACCGGGCAAACTTAATGTGGGATTAGCGATCACTCGCTCCGGCGCAATGAATTCAATATTACCCAGGCCATCGCATTTTTCACAGGCGCCGGCGGGATTGTTAAATGAAAACAGTCTGGGCTCCAGTTCATTTAAACTGTAACCGCAACTGGGGCAGGCAAACAAAGAAGAAAAAACAATGTCTTCTTTTTCTGCTGCATGATTCTCTGAGGCATCCATCCAGGCAATTTTTGCTGTGCCTTCGGTTAAGTTGATCGCGGTTTCAAATGATTCGGCTAAACGCAGTTCTATGCCTTCGCGAACTTTAAAGCGATCAACAACTGCTTCGATAGTGTGTTTGATATTTTTTTCCAGCTTCGGCGCAGCATCCAGCTCACACACTTCGCCATCAATGCGGGCACGAATAAATCCCTGACGTTTTAAATCATCCAGCAGAGCATCGTGTTCGCCTTTGCGGTTTTGTATTATTGGTGCCAGCAACATCAGTTTACTTTCTTCCGGCATCTCCAGCACGTGATCGACCATCTGCGAAATGGTTTGAGCCTGCAGAGCTAAACCATGCTCCGGACATTTAGGAGTGCCAGCACGGGCAAACAGCAGGCGCAGGTAATCGTAAATTTCAGTGACCGTGCCCACGGTAGAGCGAGGATTATGAGAAGTGGTTTTCTGCTCAATGGAAATCGCGGGAGACAGGCCTTCAATATGATCAATATCCGGCTTTTCCATCATCGATAAAAACTGACGGGCATAAGCCGACAGAGATTCCACATAGCGCCGTTGACCCTCGGCAAAAATAGTATCGAAGGCGAGGGAGGATTTGCCCGAACCGGATAAACCGGTAATCACCACCAGCTTGTCTCTGGGGATATCCAGATCTATATTTTTTAAATTATGGGTGCGGGCACCGCGTATCTGAATCTCTTTCATTGAACCTGACAACTTGTTAAAGCGAACAGTAAAGCATACCGAAAGCAGACGCATTTCTCCATATTTAAGTCGCAGAAAAAGTTTCTGCCACAGAGAAAGTGATGTTCTGTAGGAGCGAGTCTTTAGCTCGCGATTTTAGTAGTCTGCAAGCATCGCGAGCTAAAGACTCGCTCCTACAAAAAATCACCTCTGTGATCAGTTATTTTTGATACCCCTGCATCAGGTATTTAGGTAAAATCTGCTGCTTTAATTAAGCAAGTTAATTTAATGCCAATAATAGAAAGCTGGAGCAAACTGGAAAAACGGGCAGGGTATTCTCTGGCGATGATCTATGCCGTTCGCATGCTGGGTCTGTTTATGATTTTGCCGGTATTCGCGGTGTATGCAGAATCATTGCCCGACTCCACGCCGTTTCTGGCGGGGCTGGCACTGGGTATTTATGGGCTGACTCAGGCTATTCTGCAAATTCCATTCGGTATGTTATCTGACAAATTTGGCCGCAAACCCATCATTGCCATCGGGCTGCTGATTTTTATGGCGGGCAGTATTGTGGCCGCGAATGCAGACAGTATTTACGGTATTATTTTTGGTCGAGCCCTGCAGGGCAGTGGAGCAATCGCTGCGGCACTAATGGCGCTGGCGGCAGATTTATCCCGCGAAGAACATCGACTTAAGATGATGAGTTTTATTGGCGTGAGCATTGGCTTTTCTTTTGCGCTGTCTATGGTGCTGGGACCTATATTGAATCAGCACATCGGCATGTCTGGCCTGTTTCTGTTTACCGCAGCGATGGCGGTGTTTGCCATTATTATTCTGTTTACACTGGTGCCTAATCCACAACGCAGTTTTTTTCATCGGGATACCCAGGCGAATCCCACTCAGCTGCATAAGGTACTGGCAGACAGCCAGTTGCTCAGACTCGACTTCGGCATATTTATACTGCATGCCGTATTAATGGCCAGTTTTATGGCGATCCCTCTGATGCTGCAACACGATGCCAGATTCGATGTTAGCGAACACTGGAAGCTCTACCTCCCGGTATTTCTATTATCCGTCGCATTAATGGTGCCCTTTATTATTAGAGCCGAAACCAAGCGCCGCATGAAGCAGGTGTTTATCGGCGCGATTGGTACATTATTGCTCGCCGAACTGGCTCTGATGCTGGGCGGGGAATCGGTATTTCAGATTGGTTTTATTCTGGTGGTATTTTTTACCGCCTTTAATTTACTCGAGGCCAGCCTGCCGTCGCTGATTGCCAAAATATCTCCCGCTGATCGCAAGGGAACCGCTATGGGAGTTTACTCCAGCAGTCAGTTTCTGGGTGCGTTTGTGGGCGGGAGTCTGGGGGGCTACAGCTATCAGCACTGGGGCAGTGTGGGAGTATTTTTAATCTGTGCCGCAGGTCTGTCTTTCTGGATGCTGCTGGCAGTGAGCATGAAAAATCCACGTTATGTCAGCACCTACCTGCTTAATATAGGCACACTGCCCAGCTCTGAAGTAAATCATATGATTGCCCAGCTGGTGTCGGTGCAGGGCGTGGCAGAAGTGAGCATTGAGCCAGAAGAAGGCATTGCCTACCTGAAGGTTGAACTGCATGCTCTGGATGAAGAAAAGCTACTCAAATACTCCATTAACAATTAAGCTAAAACTTTCTGATTGTGTAAAAAACGACCAGAAATGGATGGAGAAATTAGGTAGTATATTCCCTCGTCATTCCGGTATGCTGTCGAGCCGGAATCCAGTGACTTTGAAGTTGCTGAATTCCCGTTAGAATCGCACAGTAATGATAAATAAAGTGAAGAACAGCCTAAGCTGATTTTTAGCAAAACCTGTTACGCGCTTTAAACCAATACTCTGAAAACATGCCAACTTAAATTTTCAGAGACTAACTAACTTAAAAAAGGTGAATCAAAATGGCACGAGGAATTAATAAAGTTATTCTTGTCGGCACATGCGGCAAAGACCCAGACACACGTTACATGCCCAGCGGTGGCGCAGTGACTAATATCTCAGTAGCAACCAATGAACAGTGGACAGACAAACAGTCCGGTCAGAAGCAGGAACGTACTGAGTGGCACAATGTTGTGTTTTTCGGCAAGCTTGCAGAAATTGCCGGCGAATACCTGAAAAAAGGTTCGCAGGTTTATATTGAAGGTAAATTAAAAACCGATCAGTATGAAAAAGACGGCATCACTCGTTACTCAACTAAAATTCAGGCTAATGAAATGCAAATGTTAGGTGGTCGTCCTGGTGGTTCAGGCGGCGGTGATTATTCGGCTAATCAACAGTCGACTCCACAACAGCAACAGCAGCAAAATAATCAGCAACCCGCGCAACAACAGCCACAGCCTGTGGCGGCAGCGGCAGCAGGTGATTTTGATGATGATATTCCGTTTTAGAAATCGCCAATATATTTAGTGTAAAAAAGCCCCTGTTGATCAGGGGCTTTTTTTATATCTGCTCATTAATACCGAAAAATATTTTTCTGTATTTTTTATTCAGAGTAATTCCCCAGTTTTCTCTGCATTTTGAACCGTTTCTTTTGTCGCCACTTCCCGCAATAAACTGTAACCATGATACTGGCCTGTTACCTGCAGTTTGCTTCGTAGCTTATCGGGCAGGTTCTGTAGCTGCCTGTTTTTCAGCACGTAGTAGTCGCGAATGTCATCCTCAAAATAAGCCATGGCCTGTTGCCAGCTTTCGGCTTCAATAGCCTTACCTCTGGAGTAAAACTGTGCAGAAAAAGGCCGCTTCAATAAATAAATGAGTCGACCTTCCGAGATGGCCTGTTGCTGGTGATACGCTGCCAGCAGTTCTTTCTGCGATTTAGTGCCGATGTGACCGTTGTTTTGCAGATTGATTGCCGCCACTAATAACAGAGGGGTGGCCATTCCCGCAAAGGGTAATAGTTTCAGTCGGGTTTTGCAGAGACCCTCTCGGGTGTCATTTGCTGCACAGGCCTGCATCCAGATTTCGCCACCAAGCAAAGCCATAGGAATTATGGAGGGTAAGGTATAGGTGGCCAGAATATTACCTGCAAAAGTAAAAAACAGCAGTGGCGTAATAGCCCAGAGACCCAGATAAATATGCCATGAGTGATTCTGCGAAATGAATATCCGGGAGCCAGAAACACGACGCCAGATCAGCAGAGGGATAAACAGAGCCCAGGGCAGTAATGCGGCAATGGCGTATAGCCAGATAGTGCCACGGGGTCTGGCATGGGCGCTGCCATAGAGATCCCCCTGCCAGCCTGAAACGGTAAAGCGATTCCAGTGCTCACCGATAATAAAATAGTCCAGAAAACCCGGAGTACGCAGTTCCGCCAGAATATACCAGGGCAGGGTCAGAGCCAGCATTAACAGGCCGCCACTAAACCAGGGAATGGGCTTAAATAGCTGACGGATTTTGCCCTGCCAGAGTGACCAGAAACCAATGGGTGTGCCAATCAGTACCAGTGCCAGCGGTCCCTTGGCGAGCAGGCCGATGCTGATGCCAATAAAGAAAGCATAGCCCCAGATGCGGCCACCACTGTTCATTATTCGCCAGAATGCGATCATAGATAGAGTGATGCCGGTGACCAGTGCGGTATCCATCAGCACCGCCCCTGCGGCAACAAAAAACATCAGGCTGGAAGCGAGTATGGTAGCCGCCATCAACCCCAGATCTGTACTGTGCTGGCGTTTACCCAGATAATAAACCAGGGCAAGCATGGCAATGGCCAGCAGTAGCGAGGGCAGGCGAGCAGCAAATTCTGTGATCCCAAATAACTGGTAGCTGCCGGCGCTGAGCCAGGTGGCCAGCGGCGGTTTGCCCCAGAAAGGGACGCCGTAATCAAACTGGGGGGTCACCCAGTTTTGAGTTTCGAGCATGATTCTGGCTATTTCACCGTAACGAGCTTCTGTGGTGTCCTGCAGAGGATAGGCATCCAGGGTAAACAGTCGCAGAGCCAGAATGCTCAGCAGGGTTAACCATAGCCATTTGCGATACGTGGGGCTGAGTGACGCTGTCATGACAGACGACTCGTCTGGCTGATGGTTTCATCCCGGGAAACGGCATCGTTATTGGGGTTTGCCTGTTGCCAGTCATTGATGAGATATAGAGGACGCTTTTTAGTTTCCATATACATGCGCCCCAGGTATTCACCCATAATGCCCAGCACAGCCATCTGTATGCCAGCAAATAATAACAGTCCGGTTGTCAGTAGAGACAGAGTAGAGGGGCTTTGTTGAAAAGCAAAAAACTGAATGCCCAGCCACAGGCTGGTCAGCATAAATAGAGTCATACAGAGCACAGCCATGTAACTGGCCAGTTTTAATGGCGCAGTGGAAAAAGAAGTGATGCCATCCACCGCCAGCTTCAGTAGTGCAGAGTAATTCCATTTGCTATTGCCTCTGGCTCGGGCATCCCGTTGGTAAAGAATTTCTTTCTGTTTAAAACCCAGCCAGGCAAACAGGCCTTTCATAAATCGGCTGGATTCTCGCAGCCGACACAAATTATTCACCGCCCGGCGACTCAGTAAGCGAAAATCTCCCACCCCTTCAGGAATGTCAATGTGGCTGATGCGATTGATAATGTAATAAAAACCATGGGCAGTTATTTTCTTCATCCACGACTCGCCCTGACGACTGGCACGTTTCATATACACGATGTCATAGCCGCGTTGCCATTCGGTGACCATTTGTGGAATCAGTTCAGGCGGGTCCTGCAGATCTGCATCAAGCACAATAACCGCATCGCCCCGAGCATGATCGAAGCCCGCTGTCATGGCGACTTCTTTACCAAAGTTACGGCTCAGGTCAATAATGGCAACGCGCTGACAGGTCTGACGCAGTTTGTGTAGCCATGCCAGACTGTTATCGCTGCTGCCATCGTTAACATAAATGATTTCAGTATTGAGCTTCAGGGTGTCGGCCACAGAGTTAAGGCGTTGATGGCAGCTTTCGATAACCTCCTGTTCGTTATAAACAGGAACAATAATGGAGAGCAAAGGGCGATGGCTTTTGTTGTTCGATATTTTCTCGGGTGTCGCAATAAATATTTTTTTCGCTGAATATTTATCGCGGCTATTTTGTTGTTCGATGAAATTGTAATTCATTGGGGGGTGCCTGAAACTGGACGTCGCCACAGGGCATAGTTACTGACGTCATAAATCGTGTAACGAATAAGCAATCGAACACATTAGTGCCTCGACAGAGATTCGTGTTTAAGTTGGGTAAAACAGGTATCAGGTATGGATGGGAGGGGGAGAAGCAGGTGGTAAATAAATTTGATGCGGGTCAGCAATAATTTTACTGACTAGCATGTGATCAGGGAATGAATGCAGTGCCTTTGTTTTGAAAAACAGTGGTGTATAACTAAGATCGCAGTCACTGTGGCAGCATGATTCGGTCATCGACGCATCACTGCCATGACAGTTCATTTCAATGCCCTGTTTGCTCATGGTCATGGTGCAGGTGTTTTTATCCACATCTGTATCCGATACAGGCATGGCAACCACTACTTTAAAAGAGCTTAACAACATGATCAAAATGACAAATCGAACAAATACAAACTTCATAAACTGCTGCGCTACAAAATAAAATACGGTAAATGAGATAGAGCGCAGGCTAAAAAGTTCCTGCTCAGCTCTAATAAATTTAAAAAGTCCAGCGTTGGTGTGCCTGAAAGTTCCAGGCAAACGTAACCATGGTAGCAGTGAGCTGTGCGATCACTGCTGTCTGCCCCAGTAAATGAAAAACCAGTCCAACCACTATGGCATTGATCAGCAGACCGGTGCTGACCACCAGCAGAAAAGACTGCACCGCCAGCCAATGTCTGCGCTGGCTATCAAAGGTGTAAAAATAATTAATAAAATAATTCACCATGGCACCGGCAATGGCGCCAATGCTGGTGGCCAGCACCAGATCTATATTCAAGCTGTTAAACAGGCCAAATAAAACTGCGTAATGCGTCGCAGTTGCCAGCAGACCAGCGAAGAAGAATTTTGGTATTTTCTGTAGATTAATATTAAACATGGGGCTTTGAGTGCCGCCAGGCTATTTTGTTCAATTAGATATTCCTTAAATGAGAATATTATAAGTCTGGCATTGGAGTCGTTGGTGCTTACATATATAGATATACATACATACTTTAGCGGAACCTACCTCAGTGCTCATACTACGGTGAGAAATATTGGCCTGGTTTCATCATCGCTTCGAGGCGATACGCTTAGTGATGATTTAGAAATTGAACCCAATGACTCACTGGCTCAGACGCAGACATTAACGCTTTCCAGAACTATGACAGGCTATATTAAACGTACAGATTCTGGCTGGAAAGATTTTCAACTTACTTCAAATTCAGCTAATTCAGATCAGATAATTGGGGATCTATATAAAATAAAGATCACCCCTTTTTCATCAAATTACAGAATTGATTTGTCGTTCCCCAATACCGGCGCTGACCTTGATGTTTATTTATATGATAGCAATGGTGTGCAAATAGCGAGCAGCACAGCCGACAATGTAGGGTCAAATTCATATGTAGAGAGTTACTGAATCAGGCCTCTCTGATCATTTCTAAGTGCAATATAGTTGAATAATCACAAAGGGTCTCGACAAGGGGCGGCGGCTCTGGAATGATACAGTTCAATATATAAATTAATATTTTAGGAATGGATTATGTGTGGAATTGTCGGGGCAGTGTGTGAACGTAATGTCACCCCTATTTTACTGGAAGGTTTACGCCGGCTGGAATACCGAGGCTACGACTCGGCAGGCATTGCGGTACTAACCGACCAGACCTGTATTGATAGAGTGCGCCGAGTGGGCAAGGTCGAAAATTTAGCCAACTCTCTGCAGGAACACCCTCTCAGCGGTAATATCGGCATAGCCCATACGCGCTGGGCGACCCACGGCGAACCCTCCGAGCCTAATGCCCATCCCCATATCTGTAATAATAAAGTCGCCGTGGTGCACAATGGCATAATTGAAAACCACGCTGAATTACGCGAGCAGCAAAAGGCGAAAGGCTTCAGCTTTACCTCAGAAACCGATACCGAAGTGGTGGCGCACCAGGTGGAGCTTTATGCCTCCCAGGGTGAAGATCTATTATCTGCCGTTAAAAAAGCCACCGATGACTTCGAGGGAGCCTATGCCCTTGGCGTGGTCAGCACTGTCGATCAGGGTCGTCTTATTACTGCTCGCAGCGGCAGCCCACTGGTTATTGGTGTGGGTTTTGGTGAATATTTTATTGCCTCCGATGTAGCCGCACTGCTGCCCGTCACTCAACGCTTTATCTTTTTAGAAGAAGGTGATATCGCCGATATTCGCACCGACTCACTGGTTATTTACGATAAAAATGACAAGGTAGTCGAGCGTGAAATCAGCACCTCCGAGCTGAGTGTCGATGCCGTGAGTCGCGGTGAATTCCGTCATTACATGATGAAAGAAATTCATGAGCAGCCCACGGCGCTGGCGGATGTAATGGAAGGCCGCATTTATAATGGCAAGGTATTAGACACCGCCTTTGGTGCTGAAGCCGGAGCCATTTTCGATCAGGTAAAACGAGTGCAGATTATTGCCTGCGGCACCTCCTATCATGCAGGCATGGTGGCGCGTTACTGGATGGAATCTCTGGCGGGCATTCCCTGCAATGTGGAAGTGGCCTCCGAATTTAGATATCGCAATCCGGTGGTCAGTGATGACACTCTGGTGGTAACCATTTCTCAGTCGGGAGAAACCGCAGACACTCTGGCAGCATTAAGAAATCTGCAACAACATACTGAGCATTCATTATCCATTTGCAACGTACCCGAAAGCTCGTTAGTGCGAGAATCAAAGCTGGTGCTAATGACCCGTGCCGGCCCGGAAATTGGCGTGGCCTCCACCAAAGCGTTTACTACTCAACTGGTTGGGCTAATGCTGCTAACACTGGTAATGGGGCGTCGGCACAATTTAAAAGCAGCGGATGAAAAACGTCTGCTATCTGATTTAATAAAAATTCCCGCACTGATTGAAAAAGTGCTGGAAAATAATGAAATAGAAGCATGGTCCGATGATTTTAAAGATGTACTCAATTCCATCTTCCTCGGTCGTGGCGTGCAATATCCCATTGCAATGGAAGGTGCATTAAAGCTAAAAGAAATTTCCTATATCCACGCCGAAGCCTATGCCGCAGGTGAACTCAAACACGGGCCACTGGCACTGGTGGATCCAGAAATGCCGATTATTGCAGTGGCGCCCAAAGACGGACTGGAAGATAAATTAAAATCTAATTTAATGGAAGTGCTGGCACGCAGTGGCGAAGTTTATCTGTTTGCAGATGAACGACTGGATGTGTCTGACCTGGGTGCGATGTGTCATGTAATTACCGTGCCCGCAGTGGAGCCAGAAGTTGCGCCCATACTTTATGCGGTGCCATTGCAGCTGTTTTCTTATTTTGTTGCGGTGCGTAAGGGAACCGATGTGGATCAGCCGAGAAATTTGGCGAAGTCGGTTACGGTTGAGTGATGGAGTTTGTGTAAAAAATATTTATTCCAAACAAATATAGTCGAAAACTGGTTATTAAAGTCGAAAACTAACTATTAAAGTCGAAAACTAAAATTGGTAATGAGAGGTCGGCTTTCACAAAGCGGGCATTGCCAATTATATATTTTGGCTGTATAACAAACTATATTAAGAAGATATACAGAACTGCATATCTTTGTTACCAAGGAGTCTGTATAACTCCCTAATTCTTAGGTTTTTGCGGAACCGTCTATTTAACTGCGTAATAAAAATGACTGCTATCGCCCAATGCGGTCATTCATCTTAGTATCGATCAATAGCTTGCATGTAATGAAAAGCGAATATTTCAGAGAGAGTTATAAGGCCATGAATAATAAAATAATATTGCCTTTAGTGTTCGCTATATTTATTTCTGGGTGTGCCTCAAATGGACCAACTTATACCGAAATACAACCGAAGTTGCCAGAGCTTGCCGAAGGAAAGGGGCGGGTTTATATCTTTACAAAAGATGTGGATCGTGGAGGAAAAATCGATATAAACAATCAATATTTAGGGACGTTAGCATGGGATGATACATTTTTGTATGCTGATCTTCCGGAAGGGAGTCACACTATAAAAGCTAATTCTACAGGATTGATAGCAATTGAGTACGAGTATAAATTTTCTTTAAAAGCGGGTGAAACTGTTTTTTATGAATTCGAAAGAACGTGGGCAAATATCAGGCTAACTAAATTAGAGGTTGATGATGTTATCGACACAATATCAAAATGCCGCTATGCAGGAACAGCTTCTTTTAAATAGCAATGCAAATGAATAATATTTCAATTCTTAAACATGTGAGCCTTATATTTATGCTCATGGTTACGTCGTCATGCGTAACTTATTCAAATCTGGATAACTCATCCTCTACACAAGACTCATCTTTTCTAAGCAGGCTACCTTCTTTAGCTGATGGTAAAGGGCGAGTTATATTTTATAATGAAGATAATTCTATAGACGAGTCTATAGAATTTCCAATTTTAATTAATGGAGTGGTTGCAACCAAACTTAAGTCAAAATTATTGAGTTATAGGGATGTTGATCCAGGAACTATTAAACTCGCTAATTATTTCTATCAAACAGATAAATTATATGCAAGCGTAGTGACTCTACTGTATCTTCCTTTCGCGGAAGATAAATTAAAGGGGCTTAGTAGTAGAAATATAAATTTAAAATCAGGCGAAACCAAATATATAGAGCTATCCTATAGGACTAAACTTTTAAAACATCTAATCCCAGGCACTCAAACAACTGGTTCCTTACAGCAAGTCAAATACGTAAGAATGCGTGTTATTGATGCCCAGCAAGCAATTGAAAGAATTCGAAATATTAATAATCCTATTTGGGGTGGTATATAAAGCATTACTCAATAGTAATACAATCTATATTTGTGGTCAGAGTAAAACTCAAATGTCCGCTTTCCTGATAGAGCAGAAGTTAAGCAAGTGATTATGAAGGATAGCAGTAGTTAGAAATTTTCGACTTTATTTATAATTAAAACTAGAATAAAGAGTTTTCAATATTCTAGTATTCGACATTAACCGTATATTAGAGGTTAGTTATATATTTTAAAGGCTTATAAATGGCAGTTTTGAGTTTTCGACTATATTTGTTCAGAATAATTCTATTCCAAACAAACATAGTCGAAAACTGGTTATTAAAGTCAAAAACTAATAGGCGGTGAATTAGTGATATCGATTAAGTATAAGTTTACATTCGATATTGCTAATATTTTGCTTTCACCGCCTTTTCAGTCACTCATAAACATTATCGCGTACAAATCAACGAGTCCGACTCCCTGGATTTAAATTTTAAATCTTATAACTCAAATATCCTCGGCAGGTAAAAAATCACAAACAAAGTAATCAGTACGCTGCCAATAATATTCAGCCATAAACCGGTACGAGCCATTTGCGGTATGTTGACTTGCCGACTGCTAAATACTATCGCATTAGGTGGTGTAGCAACAGGTAGCATAAAGGCGAAAGAAGCTGAAAGGGCTACAGCGACCATTAGATTTAATGGGTGAACCTGTATGGCAATTGCAAAAGCACCCATAACCGGAATCAGTAGTGATGACGTTGCGGTGTTGGATGTGATTTCTGTTAAAAATATAACCAGTAAAACAATCATGAATACAATGATAATTAAATCCATACCCTGTAAAGCGATCAGCTGACTGGCGATCCACTCGGTAAGGCCGCTGCTGACAAAGCCTCCGGCTAATGCAAAGCCGCCACCGAATAAAATCATAATATCCCAGGGGATGTTTTTTGCCGTGTGCCAGTCGAGCAGATATTCACCTTTTTTAAAATCCGCAGGAATAATAAATAATAACAGAGCGCCTGCCATAGCTATGCTGGAATCTTTGATGGACTCCAGTGCCTGAAAATCAAACAGGCCACGAATTAACCAGCCCGCAGCAACCATAATGAAAACAGTCAGCACTTTTATCTCTGCTGCTGACATAGGGCCTAACTCGTTCAACTGGCGCTGTATGCTTTGCTTGCCTCCGGGTATTTCATCAAATTCAGCCTGAAAGGCGATATGTGTGAGATAAAACCAGCACAGTCCAAGCATAATGAGGGAGAGCGGTACGCCAAAACTCATCCATTGTGCAAAGCCTATGCTATAACCGAAACTGGATTCAATCACACCGGCAAGAATGGCATTAGGTGGTGTGCCGATAAGCGTGGCAATGCCGCCAATGGATGCGGAATATGCAATGCCCAGCATCAGTGCTGAAGCAAAGGCCGGGTTGTTGTTTTGTTTGTCGGAGTTGCCGGGCTGTGCCTGTTTAATAACAGCAAGCCCGATAGTGACCATCATCATGGCGGTGGCGGTATTGCTGATCCATGCCGAGAGAAATGCGGTGGCCAGCATGAAGCCGAGAATAATCTGATTAGACGACACTCCAACAAGCAGAATGGTGCGTAGTGCTATTCGTTTATGCAATTGCCATTTTTCAATGGTTACTGCAATAAGAAAGCCACCCATAAAAAGAAAAATTAAATGATTGCCATAAGCCAGCGTGACCTTGTCGGTGGCCATGATTCCCAGCAAGGGGAATAGCACAATAGGCATAAGTGCGGTGGCAGGAATGGGTATGGCTTCGCTCATCCAGTATGTGGCCATAAGCACGGCTACGGCCGCGACTTGCATGCTGTTATCGGGCATGTCAGCGGGTTGAGGTAGCGCAAGTAAAATGAAAAATAATACAGGCCCCAAAAGAAGGCCAATTTGTTGTCGCTGGCTTAAAGTTTGTAATATGGATGGCAATGAAGTGCTCATTATTAAGTGTAGTGATTAATGTAACGCAATATAGCATTAGACAGAAAATGTAATATGTTCTTAATCATGGCTTGAAGTAATATTTTCTAATGTCGCAACATTGTGCCTAAGTCCATCCATGCAGACAAAAACGTAATGGAAATGAAATCCTGTGTTTATAAATGAATGAATAATAATTCATAGAGTCAGTGAAAAATAATAATTATTTCCATTTAAAACATAAGATTTAATGGTTGTTTTGGAGTGATTTTACCGATTATATCGCGCAAGCTAAGCTTGATTAAGTCCTAATAAGCATTAAAACCCAAAGTCTCATTTTCGTATAAACATAAGTGAGAATTTGGATTTTTATTATTTTTAATGAAAAAACTAATATTTCAGCTCAAATAAAAATAGGCTTACTTATTGATTCTGTTCTATTTCTTCGACTTTGAAGTCTGATATTTTACCTACAATAGAAAACCTATCTTTGGGGTTGATTATGGTGGGAAGTGCAAGCAGCAAATTATTTGGAAAAATAATAACTTCTCTATTCTCACTAATTAGCTTTGTATTGAATAAATTAATTTCTGAAATATATCCCTCTATATAATTATCTAGATTGATAATACGAACAAAATCTCCCCTTCGATATGACTTATTTGATAACAACAGGAAAAATGCGGTCACGTTACTCAGAACGGACCAGCTAGCAAACATAGCAACGCCTGTAATTGCTAAGATACTAGCGGATAGTGTCAATAATCCTTTGAAATCAAAACCCCATATAAATAGGATAATGGCAACTGATATTACAAATGAAAACAAACTTAACGTAGTGTTTGCCTTATCGCCTACAATCTCCTTTAAGTGTCCTTGCTCTACATATTCCTCAATCTTTGGGGCAGCAACTCTGCGTACAGCCAAATACAGGGTAACTACAACTAAACTTAATCCAATATTAAGTTTGTATGCATAAAGCCACTCTAATATTGGTGTTAATAATTCATTCATAATTTAAATACATAGTCTAAAGTCGAGGGAAGAAAACAAGCTAGCTGTATAGTTTGGCCATAGTGTTTTCTGCTGTACACAAATACCGCTTATCTAGTTTTTATGTCTTTGCGTTGTCAATTGCAATCAGTTTAGTTAGCTCATCAATCTTCTGATGTAGACGCATTATTTCCAAATCTGTTTTCAAGCTTACTTTATAGTTTTCAGTAATATCAAGTCTGTCTTTAGCAGTATGTCGATTTTGAGACATCATTATAACTGGGGCTTGTAAAGCCGCTATTGTAGACAGCATTAAATTTAAAAGAATATATGGGTATGGATCAAAGGGCGCTTTTGGGCTGACTAAGAAAAATGAATTTATTGCCATCCATGAAACAAGCACGGTTAAAAATATAATGATAAACGTCCAAGAACCACCAAAAGTAGATATTTTATCAGCAAGCCTCTGTCCAAAAGTTAGTTGTTCATGGAATAACTCATTTACATTTTCAGCAATAGGTTCTGCTTCTGCAATGCTGTCGATTACATTTTGTTCTTGTTTTTCTAGGTCCTTATATGGAGACCCTAATAGGGATTTAGCTAGAGCATCAATATATTTCTTCATAGTGCTATCCTTTTTAATTTACGCCTAATATTTTGTTATGGGGTAGCAACCCATTAGTAAAGCTAAATTATTATAGTAATCGGTAGTCCATGGTAAATATGCCATAGAAGCTTAGGATTGTCTGTCCGGCTTGAACTACTTTTTCGGCTAACAGGTAGACCATCTATCCCTGTTACTGATGAAACGCTTAATGCATTAAATAATATATCCAGCTGCGAAGGCGCTTAATCTAGCTGTCGCTGTATTTTCTAGTGTATTGATCCCCGCAAAACCAGACCTCTCTTATGCTGAGGCGTTCACAACAGTGACTGCTATAGTAAGCTTTCCGAGCTTACTTGGGTTAGCCATTTTTTCTAATAAAAGTTAAAAAACATGTATCTGAGTAATCCAGAACAGCCTTATACTACGTCATTGTTTTAAAATTTAATGTTC